>SCPN01000605.1_pt1 | contig 22920 bp, 27 predicted proteins | sample 6106831 | NCBI WGS metagenome assembly SCPN01 (sample SAMN10720447, study PRJNA508395) | human gut metagenome | isolation source: Participant 1, 0 month
AAGTAGGCTCACAATACTAACGATGGGACCTCGTCTGGCTACCCTTAAATTTTCATACGTCGTCATAGATTTACCTTTTTGTTTAAATACAATAATTTATTATAGCACAAAAGAATAGTTACTTAAAGCCTGTAATACCTTGATGTTAATATGAATCGTCTTTCTTAAAATGAAAATATTGAAGAAACAGCTATCACATACTATTTTTCAGTATTTTCCGAATATTATCTACAAAATGTGGTATAATTTAGTGTGTATAACAGTCTAAAAGAGGTTTTTATGGAACATTCGACATGGCACAGGCTTCTAAAAGAGGAATTGCCTGACCATTATTTTTCAAAGATAAATCAGTTTATGGACAAGGTCTATGAAGAGGGAACAATTTATCCCCCACGAGACAAGGTATTTAATGCTTTGTTAGAGACTCCTTTTGAAGAAGTCCGGGTGGTTATCCTTGGACAGGACCCTTACCATGGTCCTAATCAGGCTCAGGGTTTGTCATTTTCAGTACCTGAGACGATTCCAGCTCCACCTTCTTTGGTTAATATTCTCAAAGAATTGGGGGAGGATCTTGGTCCTAGAAGTCATCATGATTTAACAACTTGGGCCGAGCAAGGAGTGCTATTACTTAATGCCTGTCTGACTGTTCCAGCTGGTCGAGCCAATAGGCATGCTGGTCAGGTTTGGGAACCTTTTACAGATGCTGTGATTAAGGTTCTCAATCAAAAGGATACTCCGGTTGTCTTTATACTTTGGGGTGGCTATGCTCGTAAGAAGAAATCACTAGTAACCAATCCTAAGCATGCCATTATTGAGAGTGCTCATCCTAGCCCTTTATCGGCCTATCGCGGTTTTTTTGGCAGCAAGCCTTTTTCAAAAGCCAATGCCTACCTCGTATCTCAAGGACAACCCCCAATTGATTGGTTGAAGTAAAATAGAAAGTTGGAAGATTATGTTACTGATTAAAAATGGTCGTGTTGTTGACCCTAAATCTGGTTTGGACACGCAAGCCGATGTTCTTGTGGATGGAAAAAAAGTCGTTAAAATTGCGGAAAATATCGATGCGGGAGATGCTCCAAGTTATCGATGCGACTGGTCTTGTGGTTGCTCCTGGTTTGGTGGATATCCATGTTCACTTCCGTGAGCCAGGTCAAACCCATAAGGAAGACATTCATACGGGTGCCTTGGCAGCGGCTGCAGGTGGTTTTACAACAGTTGTGATGATGGCTAATACTAATCCAACGATTTCAGACAAGGAAACTTTGAAAGAGGTCTTGACTTCAGCAGCTAAGGAAAATATCCATGTTAAGTCTGTTGCGACTATTACAAAGAACTTTGATGGTGAAAACATCACTGATTTCAAGGGCTTGCTTGAGGTTGGTGCTGTCGGATTCTCAGATGATGGTATTCCATTGACCAATGCTGGTATTGTCAAAAAAGCCATGGAGTTAGCTAAAGAATAATACCTTTATCAGTCTTCACGAGGATGCGATCTTAATGGTGTTCTCGGTTTTCAATGAAAATTGCTAAAAAGAATTTCCATATTTGTGGGGCAACTGGTGTAGCTGAGTACAGTATGATTGCGCGTGATGTCATGGTTGCTTATGATACACAAGCACATGTTCATATTCAACACTTGTCAAAAGCTGAATCTGTAAAAGTCGTTGAGTTTGCTCAAAAACTTGGAGCACAAGTCACTGCTGAAGTGGCGCCGCAGCATTTCTCAAAAACTGAAGACCTCTTACTCTCAAAAGGCGCTAATGCCAAGATGAACCCACCACTTCGTTTGGAATCAGACCGTCAAGCCGTTATCGAAGGTTTGAAATCTGGAGTAATCTCAGTCATTGCTACGGACCACGCGCCACACCACGCAGATGAAAAGAATGCTGATGTGACTAAAGCACCATCAGGGATGACTGGTCTGGAAACCTCTATCTATCTCTTGGTTTAACTTATTTAGTTGAAGCAGGACATTTAAGTTTGACAGAATTATTGAAATTAATGACAAGCAACCCATCTGATCTTATGGTTTGATGCCGGTTATTTGGCTGAAAATGGACCAGCAGACCTTGTTATCTTTGCAGATAAGGAAAACGTCAGGTTACAGCAGACTTTAAGTCTAAAGCAGCCAATTCACCATTTGTGGCGAAGAGCTTACTGGTAGTGTTAAATACACGATCTGTGATGGTGAGATTGTTTATCAAGTCTAGTTAGTAGACAGAGCAGGCAAGGAGATTTTTGGTCTTGCACCTGCTTTTTAGCCATAAGGGGGCACAGATGAAAAAATTCTTTTGTTTCTGATTGTTATTCTTACCATCCTCCCGACAACAACAATTCATGCAAAGAGGTAAGATATGACATTGCTTCCTACAAGGCACCTAATTATAGATAATGATGGCAATGGGACCTTCACCGAAGTACTATATGTGTTTTTAATAGTGACTATAATGGACAATATGTGACACTTGGATATGCTGATCCAGTACCTACATTTGATAAAACAGGACTTGGCGAAGAGAGTAGACATTTGAAATTTAAGAACATGGTTCAAGCAATAATCCTAGATCTTATCGATAGAGGCTACATAGCCTATAGCCAAGAAAATGGTGTTGATACTCTAAGACGAATTTCAAAGGAGGGCTCAGCAGACTATGAGTTTGATTTCCTTGAAATGTTGTTTGATGATCGTATAGAAATCACGGATCGCGAGATGTTCTCTCGATACTATCTTGACGAGAAAGGATTAAGAAAACAGTTTAACAACGCTAAGTCTAATTATGAAAGAGATTCTGTTCGTGAAGAAGGACAGCGTATCAGGAGGAAGTTTGTTAAAGATGGAAGAAGTGTTACTGAAGGTGTGAATCGAGAAATTTCCTCACTTGGTCTTCCTAACCTATATTGAGACTTTACCTTTAAAGAAAATATGTTTACTACTTTAGGAAATGCGGTCTTTGCTCTACTTTTTACTATTTCTACACTAGCAACAATAATTTTATTTGCGGGGTTTGGTTCTGGCCTAGGAGTTATTTATCTTGTGGTTTCACTCCTTCTTGCTTTAGTTTGGAACTCTAATAGAAAATCTATTGGAAAAAGACGAAAGAGAGCTTAAGCCCCATCACATATCGAAGAATATCGTCATTGGCAATATTTCGAAAGCATGCTCCGAAGTATTATATCTTTTAGGCAATCAGAACTCGAATCCGTTATCCTATGGAATCGTATCTTGGTTTATGCAACACTCTATGGACAAGCGAAAAAAGTAAGTGATGTGCTAAAACGATATAATATTCACCTCAGCAATCCATCTTTAGATGAGTTCACTCATTCTGCAACACCATTCATTATTTTGAACAACGTTAGTCGCTTAGAATCCTATGTTTCGACTTCGGATACCGTAAGTAACTTTTCTATCAACTCAAACAGTGGTAGTGGAGGTTTAGGTGGCGATGGCTTCTCCGAAGGCAGAGGTGGCGGAGGCGGTGGTGCCTTCTAAGACCAGAAAAACAATTACTTAAGTCTTGCCATTAAAAAAAGGTATATGGGATAAAGAATGCCTCTAGAATGGTATGTCTAAGATTCTTGTGAGAACTAGCTGTTACTAGAAACACAAGAGCAATGAAGCTAGATTTTGGGAATGGGATTCGCAAGAAACTGAAAGCTATAATGCCTAAACCTGTTAAGATGAGAATTCAATATCTCGTCGGTCTTTGAGTAGTTATTTTGAAGATAACAAATTGAAGTATAGGTGCTATGCATGCTATAAGCCCATGAATCATGGCATCACTCAATATAATAAAATACCCTATTTGAGTTTGAGTAAAATCTATCCAATTATAGCATAACGCTTTGAAAAAGAGCATACGAATTGCCTATAAGTGATAAGGATGTAAGGCTTCATTTTTTGCATATTCTTGCTCATTTTTAACCTATCCTATACGTATATAAAAAATTTCGATAGAGGAGATCGATATGGTAAAACTTTCTAAAGAGACACATCTTGAGATGTTCACTAAAATGGAACGTATCCGTGAATTCGATTCACGTATTAATAAATTAGTTCGTCGTGGTTTTGTTCAAGGAATGACTCACTTTTCAGTTGGTGAGGAAGCCGCTAACGTTGGAGCTGTCCAACACTTAAGTTATGACGATATCTTCTTTTCAAATCACCGTGGTCACGGACAATCTATTGCTCAGGACATGGATTTGAATAAAATGATGGCAGAACTTGCTGGTAAAGGCAACCGGTGTTTCTAAGGGGCCGTGGTGGTTCTATGCACTTGGCAGACTTTAAAAAAGGTAACTATGGTACTCGGTATCGTTGGTGGTGGTTACGCTCTTGCTGTAGGTGCAGCCCTTACTCAACAGTACAAAGAAACTGGAAATATCGTTGTTGCCTTTTCAGGTGATGGCGCTACTAATGAAGGTTCATTCCATGAGTCAGTCAATATGGCAGCTACTTGGAAATTACCTGTTATCTTTCTTTATTATTAATAACCGTTATGGTATCTCAATGGATATTCGTAGAGCTACCAATACTCCTCACTTGTATACACGTGCAGAAGCCTATGGTATCCCTGGATTCTACTGCGAAGATGGTAACGATGTAATGGCTGTATATGATACAATGGGTAAGGCTGTTGACCATGTCCGTGGTGGAAATGGTCCTGCTATTGTTGAAGTTGAATCATACCGTTGGTTTGGTCACTCTACGGCTGATGCGGGTGTCTACCGTACTAAGGAAGAAGTTGACGAGTGGAAGAACAACAACGACCCAATTATTAGATACCGCGACTATCTTGTTTCTGAAAATATCGCAAGTGTGGAAGAGTTAGATGCTATCCAAAGCCAAGTTAAGGCACAGGTTGATGCGGCTTATGAGTTCGCCCAAAATAGCCCGGATCCAGAACTTTCAGTTGCCTTTGAAGATGTATGGGTAGACTAAAGAGAAAGGTTGAGGAATACAAGTATGAGTGAAACAAAATTGATGGCCTTGCGTGAGGCAGTAAACCTTGCTATGAGCGAGGAAATGCGTAAAGATCCCGACATCTTCCTTATGGGTGAAGATGTCGGGATCTATGGTGGTGACTTCGGTACATCAGTTGGTATGTTGGCAGAGTTTGGTGAGAAACGTGTTAAAGATACACCAATTTCAGAAGCAGCAATTGCTGGTGCAGCCGTGGGTGCTGCTATTACAGGTCTTCGTCCAATCGTTGATTTGACTTTCATGGACTTCATCACTATTGCCCTTGATGCTATCGTTAATAATGGTGCAAAAAACAACTACATGTTTGGTGGTGGTTTGAAGACTCCTGTAACCTTCCGTGTAGCTTCTGGTTCAGGTATCGGTTCTGCAGCGCAACACTCACAATCTCTTGAGTCATGGTTGACTCATATTCCAGGGATCAAAGTTGTTGCTCCTGGTAATGCAAACGATGCTAAAGGTCTTTTGAAATCTTCTATTCAGGACAATAACATTGTTATCTTCATGGAACCAAAAGCACTTTACGGTAAGAAAGAGGAAGTTACACAAGATCCTGATTTCTACATTCCACTTGGAAAAGGTGAAATCAAACGCGAAGGAACTGACCTTACTATTGTCACGTATGGTCGTATGTTGGAACGTGTTCTTAAGGCTGCTGAAGAAGTAGCTGAACAAGGTATCAATGTTGAGGTAGTTGATCCTCGTACCTCGTTCCACTTGATAAAGAATTGATTTTTGAATCAGTTAAGAAGACTGGAAAACTTATGTTGGTCAATGACGCTTATAAAACAGGTGGCTTCATCGGTGAGATTGCTGCTATGGTTACTGAAAGTGAAGCATTTGATTACCTTGACCACCCAATTGTACGTTTGGCAAGTGAAGATGTGCCTGTACCTTATGCGCGTGTCTTGGAACAAGCGGTTCTTCCAGATGTTGAAAAGATTAAGGCTGCTATTATCAAGATGGCCAATAAAGGAAACTAACTTTCTAGCGATGGTTAAGTGATATTTCTCGTTAGTAAAATGTGTTTCTTGTTTTAACTGTGGGAGTATCGGAAATTATAATTTAATGTTGAAAGGAGAGGGTGAACCAGACGCCTAATTTTCAGTCGCTTTCTGGTCGCTCTTGGGTATCTTATAAATGGCTTTTGAGATTATTATGCCTAAGCTCGGTGTAGACATGCAGGAAGGTGAAATCATCGAGTGGAAAAAACAAGAGGGAGACGTGGTTAATGAGGGAGATATCCTTCTTGAAATCATGTCAGATAAGACAAACATGGAACTTGAAGCAGAAGACTCAGGTGTTCTTTTGAAGATTACCCGTCAAGCTGGTGAAACAGTACCAGTTACTGAGGTGATTGGTTATATCGGAGCTGAAGGAGAAGTTGTGGCTGATAATGCTGCAATCGCACCAGCTGCAGAAGCTGCGCCACAAGTTGAAAAAGTTGCTGATGTGGAAACGCCTGCTGCTAAGCCTCAGCCACAGGTAGCTATTGTTCATGAAGGTGGCAAAATACGCGCGACACCTAAAGCACGTAAAGTGGCACGTGAGATGGGGATTGACATCGCTCAAGTTCTCGGAACTGGGGCAAAAGGGCGTATTCATGCAGATGATGTTGAGAACTTTAAGGGCGCTCAACCTAAGGCAACACCATTGGCTCGCAAGATTGCAGCAGACCTCGGTATTGACTTAGCTAGCGTATCTGGAACAGGCTTTGGTGGTAAGATTACTAAGGAAGATATTCTTGCAATCAGTGCTCCAGCGCAAGTTAAGGTGGCTGCTGCCGCACCTGTGGTTGAAGCTAAACCTGAAAAAGTCTTGCCAGAAGGCGTGGAAGTCATTCCGATGTCTGCTATGCGTAAGGCTATTTCTAAGGGAATGACGCACTCATACTTGACTGCACCAACCTTTACCCTCAACTATGACGTGGACATGACTAACCTTATGGCTCTTCGTAAGCAAGTCCTAGACCCAATCATGAGTAAGACTGGTATGAAGGTAACCTTCACGGATTTTATTGGTTTGGCAGTTGTGCGTACCCTTATGAAAGAGGAACACCGTTACCTCAATGCATCCTTGATTGACGATGCCCAAAATATCGAATTACACAAATTTGTTAATCTCGGTATTGCCGTTGGTCTCGATGATGGCTTGATTGTGCCGGTCGTTCATGGTGCAGATAAGATGAGTTTGTCTGAGTTTGTTGTGGCCTCTAAGGATGTCATCAAAGAAAGCTCAGGCTGGTAAATTGAAGGCTGCAGAAATGTCAGGTTCAACCTTCTCTATTACTAACTTGGGAATGTTTGGAACCAAGTCATTCAACTCCAATCATTAATCAACCAAACTCAGCTATCCTTGGTGTTTCAGCAACTATTCAAACACCAGTTGTTGTTGATGGTGAAGTTGTCGTGTACGGCCAATCATGGGTCTATGCTTGACTATTGACCACCGTATTGTAGATGGTATGAATGGTGCCAAATTCATGGTTGATTTGAAACATTTGATTGAAAATCCTATGGAATTGTTGATTTAAGAAAAAAATATCTAAAAACTGAAGTTTTAAATAGAAGGAGAGGGCGAACCAGAGGGTATAACTGAACCCAGCGGAAAGCTTGGAAAATAGACCGTCTGTCTACGTCAGCAGGCTGACATGTCAGACGCCTAATTTTCAGTCGCTTTCTGGTCGCTCTTGGTATCTTATAAATGGCTTTTGAGATTATTATGCCTAAGCTCGGTGTTGATATGCAGGAAGGTGAAATCATTGAGTGGAAAAACAAGAGGGAGACGTGGTTAATGAGGGAGATATCCTTCTTGAAATCATGTCAGATAAAACGAACATGGAACTTGAAGCAGAGGATTCAGGTGTTCTTTTGAAAATTACCTCGTCAGGCTGGTGAAACAGTGCCAGTTACTGAGGTTATTGGTTATATCGGAGCTGAAGGAGAAGTTGTGGCTGATAATTCTACAAGCGCACCAGCTGCAGAAGCAACTGCTCAATTGGAAGCGGCTGGGCTTGAAGTCCCTAAAGCTCCATCTCAACCATCTCCAGCGACAGCAGAAAAAGCAGCCCTTGCTGATAACGAATATGATATCGTTGTTGTTGGTGGTGGTCCAGCTGGTTACTATGCAGCCATTCGTGGTGCACAACTTGGCGGTAAGGTTGCCATCGTTGAAAAATCAGAATTTGGTGGAACATGTTTGAATAAGGGATGTATCCCAACTAAGACCTACCTTAAAAACGCAGAAATCCTTGATGGACTTAAGATTGCTGCAGGTCGTGGTATTAACCTAGCGTCAACAAACTACACTATCGATATGGATAAGACAGTTGACTTTAAAAACTCTGTTGTTAAGACCCTTACTGGTGGTGTGCAAGGTCTTTTGAAAGCTAATAAGGTAACTATTTTCAATGGTCTTGGTCAAGTTAACCCTGATAAGACTGTCACTATTGGCTCAGAAACAATCAAGGGACGTAATATTATCCTTGCAACTGGATCAAAAGTATCACGTATTGATATCCCTGGAATTGAGTCACAACTTGTGATGACATCAGATGATATCCTTGACTTGCGTGAATTGCCTAAATCACTTGCAGTTATGGGTGGTGGTGTCGTTGGTATCGAGCTTGGTCTTGTTTATGCCTCATACGGTGTAGAAGTGACTGTTGTTGAGATGGCTGACCGTATTATACCTGCTATGGATAAAGAAGTGTCACTTGAGCTTCAAAAAATCCTTTCTAAGAAGGGTATGAAGATTATGACATCTGTTGGTGTTTCTGAAATTGTTGAAGGCAATAACCAATTGACCCTTAAACTTAATAATGGTGAAGAGATTGTGGCTGAACGTGCCCTTCTATCAATCGGGCGTGTCCCACAATTGGATGGTCTTGAAAATCTTAACCTTGAGCTCGACCGTGGCCGTATCAAAGTAAATGAATACCAAGAAACTTCTATCCCTGGTATTTACGCCCCTGGTGATGTAAACGGAACTAAGATGCTTGCTCACGCTGCTTACCGTATGGGTGAAGTAGCAGCCGAAAATGCTATGCATGGTAATGTCCGTAAGGCACACCTTGATTATACACCAGCGGCAGTTTACACCCACCCAGAGGTAGCAATGTGTGGTCTAACTGAAGAAGATGCACGCGCTAAATATGGTGATGTTCTCATTGGTAAATCAAGCTTTGCTGGGAATGGACGTGCTATCGCCTCAAATGAAGCTCATGGCTTTGTTAAAGTCGTTGCGGATGCGAAATACCATGAAATCCTTGGAGTTCACATTATTGGTCCGGCTGCAGCTGAATTGATTAACGAAGCAGCAACAATTATGGAAAATGAATTGACTGTAGATGAACTCTTGCAATCTATCCACGGTCACCCAACCTTCTCTGAAAACATGTATGAAGCCTTTGCTGACGTACTTGGAGAAGCTGTTCATAACCCACCAAAACGTAAATAAAGCTGATAAAATTCTCGGACAGGTGTTTGAGGATTTTTTCTTTTGTCACACATTTTCATATTCAGCTAAATCTCGTAAAATTCTTTTCATTTTTAGTATTAAATACGAATAGATAGTTAAAGGGTTTTCAAATAAGATAAATCGCAATTTTACTAGCGTTTAGAATTTTATAATGTTTCTGTATTATTTAGAAAATTTTTAATAATGAGCTTTTCCATGAGAGTTTTTCTATGGTAGAATGGTTAAAGCATTATAAAAATGCAAAAGGAAAGTTAAATGCAAACGAAAGATTTTATCTACTATGATAGTGCGGCTGTTCTCTTGGCTGTCACAACACAGGTTGCTCAAGCAGATGAAGTGGCGACACAAACGCCTTCTGTTACTGAGGGAAATCAGTATCAACCTGCGACAGGCGGCTGAGATTTTTGGTGGAGAAGCAGCTCTACCGGCAACTTCTAGCTCAAGTGTTTCAGCACCTGCGGCTACAAGAAAAGTAAAGTGGAAAAAGCTAGTTCTCCAGCGGTATCTACGGTCTCCTGCTTCACAGAGTTCCGAGGCTGCAACGGCATCAACTTCAGTAACGTCTTCAGTTGTAAGTTCAGAAAGTGCAACAGCTTCTACAAGTGCGACAAATTCTGAAACGTCAAACAGCGCTGTAGCAACACCTGCTAAATTGACGAATTCTACGGATGTTCCTTCGCCAACACTTAAGGTGCAACCAAAGACTTTTATCGATGTCAGCAGCCATAATGGTGATATCAGTGTAGATGACTATCGTGCTCTTGCACGTCAAGGTGTGGGTGGTGTCGTTGTCAAGTTGACTGAGGACACTTGGTACAACAACCCTAAAGCACCATCACAAGTTCGCAATGCTCAAATTGCTGGTCTTCAAGTATCAACCTATCATTTTTCTCGATACACAACTGAGGAAGAAGCACGTGCAGAAGCTCGTTTCTACATCCAAGCTGCACAAAAACTGAACCTTCCAAAGAGTACTGTTATGGTTAATGATTTCGAAGACTCTAAGATGCTTCATAATATCAACCGTAACACCCAAGCTTGGGTTAACGAAATGCGTAAGCATGGATACAACAACTTGATGTTCTACACAAGTGCCAGCTGGTTGGAGGAGAACAATCTAGGCTACCGTGGACCTGTCTCAACCTCTCAATTTGGTATTGAGAATTTCTGGGTTGCCCAGTACCCATCGTCAACTCTTACAGCAACAAGTGCCAAAAACATGTGCTTTAATGCCAAAACTGGTGCATGGCAGTTTTCAGCTACGGCTAATCTCTTGCCAGGTAAACATGTCTTTGACCATAGCGTGGACTATACAGAACGTTTCACCGCAAGTGCCAGTGCTGAGGTTGATGCCACTCAAGGCGATTTGAGTGGAACCATTTCTATTGTCAATAACAATCCAACTCTTGGTAGCTTTGATGTTGTCATCTCTAATGTCAAAGCACCAAATGGTGTTCAAACAGTCTCTGTTCCAATTTGGTCAGAAATTAATGGTCAAGATGACATTATCTGGTATACGGCTAACCGTCAAAATAATGGAACTTACACAGTAAACGTTAAGGCTTCAGCTCATAAAAACTCAACAGGCCTATATAATGTTCATCTTTATTATGTTCAAAAAGATGGTCAATTAACAGGTGTTGGCGGAACAACTACTCAAGTCTTCATTGGTAAGACATCAGAGCAGTTGAAACCTAAAGTAAGTTTTGCTATTGAAAATAATAATGCTAAGAATGGTACCTTTGATGCTGTCATCACTAACATCACAGCACCACTAGGTGTTAAGGAAGTTTTGGTGCCAACATGGAGTCTTGAAAAGAGTCAAGACGACCTTATTTGGCATAAGGCTTCCAAGCAAACTGATGGCAGCTATCGTGTAACCATTAAGGCAAGTGAGCATAAGGGCATTAAAAGAAATTACCGTGCCGATGCTTATATCGTGGATAACTCTAATAACCGCCATTATATTGCTGAAAAAGTAGTGGCTGTTGATTATGCTCGACCAAGTGGTGTTCTTACAATTGAAAACAACAATACTGCAGCAGGTACTTTTGATGCCGTTGTTCGTAATATTGTTGCTCCTACAGGTTTGAAAGAGGTTCTTGTTCCTTCATGGAGTTTAGCTGGCGGTCAAGATGATCTTACCTGGCATAAGGCAACTCGTCAAGCCGACGGTTCTTACCGAGTGACTATCAAAGCAACAGATCATAAGAATTCAACTGGTAAATACCGTGCTGATGCCTACATCGTAGATGACTCTAATAAGCGTTTCTACATTACTGAAAAAGTGGTAGAAGTTACTCAAACTCGCCCTAGTGCAAGTCTCGTTATTGAGAATAATGCTGATTTAGGCACTTTTGACGCTGTTATCCGCAATATCGTAGCACCAAATGGGGTTATGGAAGTCTTAGTTCCTTCATGGAGTCTTGTTAATAGACAAGATGATCTCGTTTGGCATAAGGCTAGTCGTCAATCTGACGGTTGCTACCGTGTTACTATTAAGACTAGCGAGCATAAGAATTCTCTAGGAAATTACCGTGCTGACGTTTACATCGTAGATAATGCCAACCAACGTCATTATGTCACTGAAACTATTGTAGATGTAAAACATAATAAACCAGTAGGTACCATTTCAGTAGTTAATAACAATAAAGATACTGGTACTTTTGATGTCATTATCAGTGATGTCTATAGTTCTAAAGGTGTTCGTACTGTTCAAGTACCTATTTGGTCTGAAAAAGATGGCCAAGATGACATTCGTTGGTATGAAGCCACATGACAAGCTAATGGCACTTATACGGTAAATGGTTCAAGCTACTAGTCATAAAAACTCAACAGGCTTGTACAATATTCATTTGTACTACATTTTAAATGATGGGTCACGAGTTGGTGTAGGAGGGACAACGACAACAGTTGAATTCCGTAATGCTAAGACAAAAACGCAAACCTATATCACTAATGTTAATTCAGAAGCAGGTAGTTTTACAGTAGTAGTTGATCAAGCGCCACAAGGTCGTCGGATTCAGAATATCCGTGTAGCTGTATGGTCAAAAAGCAACTAAGGCAACCTTTCTTGGTACAATACAGCACCTACTGGCTCACACACTGAAATCAATGTTTCGACTGTTAATCATAAGAATCTTATCGGCAGATATACGACTCACGTTTATGTAGATACTGATCCGACAGTCTACACCAACCCTTATTTTGTCAAGGATGTGCGTTTGACTGGGGCTCATCAGCTTAGTCCAAGCCAAATAGAACTTAGTTTCACCAACTTAGACGAGGTCTCATCTGAAGATATTCTCAAAGACCTCAAGGTTACATATAAGGATGGTAACAGTGTGATTCTTAAACAGCTTGAGTTGGATACTAAGCTTACAAAAAAGCTACATTAACAGGTGATTTTGCTGCGAAAAATCTGCCTTACAAGGTCACTTTGGGCAATGATAGTTTTAAAACATCTGAGAGCTGGCAATTAAAGGATGCCCTCTACAGTTACGATGGTGAATTGGGTGCTCGTCTAGAAGAGAATGGTACTAAGGCACATGTGACACTTTGGTCACCAAGTGCTGATCAAGTAGATATCATTGTCTATGATAAGAATAATCAAGACAAGGTGCTTGCTGAACATACTCTAAGCAAAGGACTTCGAGGTACTTGGCAAGCTGACTTGCTTGCGACTGATTTTGGTTTGGAAAACTTAACCGGTTATTTCTATCAATACCGCATCAAACGTGGTGATCAGTCTGTAATCGTTTTGGATCCGTATGCGAAGTCTTTGGCCGCTTGGAATAGTGACAATGTCAGCCAGGGACCTGAACACAAGATTGCCAAGGCTGCCTTTGTAGATCTTGCTAATTATGGACCAAAAGACCTTGACTACGCTAAGATTCCAAACTTTAAATCTCGAGAAGATGCCATTATTTATGAGGCTCATGTCCGAGATTTTACCTCTGACAAGGCTATCTCAGCTGAATTGAAACACCAGTTTGGGACTTTTGCAGCCTTTGCCGGAGCGTTTGGATTATCTTAAAGACCTTGGCGTAACCCATATTCAGCTTTTGCCAGTATTGAGCTACTATTTTGTTAATGAATTGCAAAATGGGAAGCGTTTGGATGCCTATGCATCAAGTAACAGTAACTACAACTGGGGCTATGATCCACAAAACTATTTCTCTTTGACGGGTATGTATTCTGAAAAGCCTAGTGATCCGGCTAAACGTATTGAAGAATTCAAGAATTTAGTTTCTGCTATTCATGCCCACGGTATGGATGTTATCTTGGATGTAGTCTACAATCACACAGCCAAGACAGCTATTTTTGAAGACCTTGAGCCAAATTACTATCACTTTATGGATGCTGATGGCACTCCTCGTTCGATTTTTGGAGGCGGTCGTCTAGGTACGACTCACTATATGAGCCGTCGTGTCTTGGTGGATTCCATTGCTTATTTGACTAAGGAATATAAAGTAGATGGTTTCCGCTTTGATATGATGGGTGACCATGATGCTGAAAGTATCGAGCAAGCTTACAATACTGCACGCGCCCTTAATCCAAATCTCATTATGCTTGGTGAGGGTTGGGTGACTTATGCTGGCGATGAAAATAGCCCGGTTCAGCCTGCCGATCAGTCTTGGATGAAAGACACAGATACCGTAGCAGTATTTTCAGATGATATTCGAAATACCCTCAAATCAGGTTATCCAAACGAGGGAACACCGGCCTTCATCACAGGTGGAAAACGTGATATTAATAAGGTTTTTGATAATATCAAGGCGCAACCAACTAACTTCGAGGCTGATTCCCCAGGTGACGTTATCCAGTATATTGCTGCTCACGATAATTTGACCCTTTTTGATATCATCGCCCAATCAATCAAGAAGGATCCAAGCAAGCCTGAGAATAATGCTGTAATTCATCGTCGCTTGCGTCTAGAAAACCTCATGGTCTTGACTGCTCAAGGAACATCCTTTATTCATTCTGGTCAGGAATATGCTCGTACGAAACAGTTCCGCGATCCTGCCTATCGTTATCCGGTTTCTGAGGACAAGGTGCCGAATAAGGCTCATCTTTTAGTTGATGAAAAAGGAAATCCATTTGACTATCCTTACTTCATCCATGATTCTTATGATTCTAGTGATGCGGTTAACCATTTTGACTGGACTAAGGCGACTGATACTAAGTCCTTCCCAGAAAATACGAAAACGCGTGCCTTTAGCCAAAGGGTTAATTGCCTTACGTAAGTCTACGGATGCCTTCAATTTCAAATCTAAAGCAGATGTGGATGCACGTGTGACGCTATTGACAGTTCAGGTACGAACAATGTCACTCAAGAAGATTTGGTATTGAGATACTAAACTGTTGCTTTCAATGGTGACCATTACCTTGTCTATGTCAATGCTGATAGCAAGGCTCGTCAGTTTGATTTGAGCAAGCTTACAAATGGTCTATCCTATATGGTTTTAGCAGATGGCAATCAAGTTAATCTATCTGGAATTAGTGATTTATCAGGTGTTGCAATCAACAATCACATCTTGACCTTGGATCCATTAACAGCGAAATTTATTCGTTTGACTAATGCTCAGACGCCAACTGAGGCGGTAGATCAGCCTTCAGAAAAGATCAATTCATTTGGTGGAAAAGATACTGAGGCAACTAAAACAACTGCCAAGGCTTCAGGTAAAGAGGACCTTGTTGGAGATGCTGAACTTGTTAATCGTGACAATGGTCAGGCTGAGACTGAAGCTAGTCGTCAAACTAATAAGCAACTGCCATCCACTGGTGAAAAGACAAATCGTGGACTCTTTTTGGCAGGTCTTCTAAGTATTCTTAGCCTAGGCTTCCTTAGAAAACGTCGTACGAAATAATAAGTAGCAACAGGTTATTTCCTGTTGTTTTTCTTTTATTTAGAATCATTTTTATCTGCTCTTTAGAATAGTTCTTAAATAGCCTAAAACCGTTGACAGCGCTGGTTTCTGCTGTTATTTTAGATTATGTTCTCTTACATACGAGAGATCATAATTGACTTACCATCGTTCGTTCATTATTAATGATAAAACGACGATTCACATATATAACGACAAATGTCGAACACTATCTTGAAAATAGGAGACATTCATGAAAAAACTTAGCAAACTTGGTGTTATTCTTTTAGCATCAGGACTTTTATTGACGGCTTGTGCCAAATCTGGTAATTCAAGTAATTCAAGCTCAACTAGCTCAAAACTCACAGCTAGTGAGCAAAAGCTATTGAAGCAGGCCACAAGTGATTACAAAACTTTCGTGGAAGGCGAAATCGATCAGCTTTTGAAAGATACCGAAGGATTCAGTGAAACCCTCAAGTCAGGAAATCTTGAAGAAGCCAAGAAACAATACCCATTGATCCGTATGGCTTACGAACGTTCAGAGCCAATTGCAGAAAGCTTTGGTGAGTCTGACGTGAAAATCGACTACCGTTTGGTTGATTACATGGACGAAAATAAATCAGAAGACGGCTGGTTAGGGTTCCACCGTATTGAACGCATCATGTGGCAAGACAACACGACAGAGGGTACAACTGCCTATGCCTATGCAGATCAATTGGTCAACGATATTAAGGAACTCAAGGCTAAAATTGCAACTGTTAAAGTCACTCCAGATATCATGTTGACTGGAGCTGTAGACCTTCTTAACGAAGTGGCTACTCAAAAGATTACAGGTGAAGAAGAGGTCTTTTCTCACACACCGATCTTTACGACTTCCGTGCCAATATTGAAGGGGCAGAAAAAATCTTTGAACTCTTCAAGCCGTTGATCCAAAAGAAAGATGCTAAGCTTGTTAAGACTTTGGAAACAGAATTCAAGAATGTCAATGGTCTTTTGGACAAACACATGACTGATGAGAAAAACTATAAGTCTTATACAGATTTGAGTGAGGCAGATACTAAGGAATTGGCCGAAGCTGTAACTAAACTTGGTGAACCATTATCACAAATGGGTGTTATCCTAGATGGGAAATAAGAAAAATGACTGACGTAAAAAATTTTTAGACCAAAAAATGGACCGTCGTGAATTTCTTAAAAAAGCAGGTATTGGAGGGGCTGGGCTTGCGCTTGGTCTTTCTGGTGCATCTGCTTTTTTTTCAATAATCAGGATAGTTCAAGTAAAAAAGCCCTAGATGGGGATGAAGATATTAGCTTTTTTGGTAAGCACCAGGCTGGGATTACGACTCCCATGCAAAAGGCTTGCTACTTGGTGGTGCTAGATCTTCACACAACTGATAAAAAAGAAGTCATCCAGCTTTTTAAAGACTGGACCGATTATAGTAGTAAATTGGTCGAAGGAGAGTTAGTCAAAAAAGACGGTTCTAATGCCCTCTTGCCTCCTACGGATACAGGCGAAACCGTGGGACTCAATCCCTATCGCCTTAGCCTGACTTTTGGTGTTTCGGCTGATTTTCTTAAAGAAACTTGGTTTGGAATCCAAGCGTCCTAAGCTCTTCCGTGATTTGCCTCCATTTCCAAAGGAGCAGTTGCAGGACAAGTATACGGGTGGAGATATCGTCATTCAAGCCTGTGCAGATGATGAACAAGTAGCCTTCCATGCTGTCCGTAATCTGATTCGCAAAGGTCGTAATAAAATAACCATGAAGTGGAGCAAGTCAGGTTTTGCAGCTATTGGTGACCGTAAGGAAACGCCTCGAAATCTCTTTGGTTTCAAGGATGGAACTGCTAATGTAACGAAGGAAAAGGAATTCGACAAGGTTGTCTGGACGGATAGTAAGGATTGGATGAAGGGTGGGTCTTATATGGCTCTTCGTCTGGTACAGATGCACTTGGAGACTTGGGATCGTACCAATTTGCAGGAGCAGGAAAACACCTTTGGTCGCTATAAGGAATCAGGTGCTCCTTTTGGTAAGAAAGATGAGTTTGACGAAGTAGATTTATCTAAACTTCCAGTAGATTCGCATGTGCGTTTGGCTAAAGAAGTAGACCTTCCTATCTTACGTCGTTCCTATTCTTATTCAGATGGCATTGATGAAAGAACGGGTCAGTTTGATGCAGGTTTGATATTCATTGCCTACCAGAAGGACCCAGACCGTTTTGTCAAAATACAGACCAATCTTGGAGCTGTAGACAAGATGAATGAGTACATTACCCATATCGGAAGTGGGTTATTTGCTTGCTTTGCTGGCGTGGAGAAAGGAGGCTACCTTGGTCAAGCACTCTTTGAATAAACTCCTCGTTTTGCTTGGACTTCTAGCTCTATTCTTGACCTATCCAGTTGCTGCTGAATCCTATAGTGATCTCTATATCAAAATCACAGATGCAACAACAGCTGTTCAAAACAAGGATCAAGCAAAAGCTAAGGAATTGGTTGCTGAGATTAAGACTGATTTCGAAACAAAGGAAAATCACGATTCCAAGGCTGGTAAAAAAGTTAGCAAGGCTCTTGATATTAAAGGTGACGTGACAGAAGAAGACCTAACCTCTATCTCGTCAGCCCTTCTTAAATTTGAGAAAGAGCAAAATCCTGTTGACTTGGATGCCGAAAAGGAAAAACTTGAGACCCACTTCAATCCTTATTTCAAGAACTTACAGGATGCCATTACTGCTAAAGACTTAGCTGAGACCCGCAAAACTTACGGCGAATTGAATAATGCTTGGACGCGAAATGAAGCTGTTGTCCGTGACCATAGTACTGCCTACTACGGCAAGATTGAGACGGCTATTTCACTTTTGCGAAGCAGTATTGAGACGGAGCCTACTGATTTCACCAGTATCCAGTCGTCATATGATGATCTTAAGGGTGGGATTGATGACTTTATCAAGGGTGTTCCTCTTGATAGTACAAGCTCAAGTTTAACCCTAAAAGATGGTATTAAACTCTTGGAAAAGGCTCTAAGTCAATTCCAAGCAGGTGATGAAAAAACGGCTGCGGCATCTATGAAGAAGTTCATCACTATCTGGCCAACCATTGAAGATGACGTTAGCACAACTAACCCTAGCCTCTATACGCGCGTGGAGAGTGAAACACCGGTTATCATGGTTAAGGGAAAAGAAAAAGCTTATCGAAGGACAAAATGCAAGCCTTGATTACAGACCTATCAGCTATCGATACCAGTGCTTCTTATAATGCCTTTGATGCCATGTTGATTCTCTTGCGTGAAGGGGTCGAAGCCCTCCTCATCGTCATGGCTCTTGTGACAACTCTTAAGGCAGCTAAGATGCGTAAGGGACTCAAATGGGTTTATGGCGGAGCTGTTGCTGGTGTTCTTGCCAGCGCAGTAATCGCTGTTATCTTACAAGTTGTCTTTCCAGCTGTGACCTCAGGGGCTAACCGTGAAATTATTGAAGGTGGCGTTGGTATCTTTGCAGTTGCGATGATGATTCTTATCGGAATCTGGCTCCACAGCAAGTCTTCAGTCAAACAGTGGAATGACTTTATGGACCATCAGATGAAAACAGTGACAGCCACTGGAAGTTTTGTATCCATGTTTGCCCTTAGTTTCTTGGCTGTCTTCCGTGAAGGTGCCGAGACTATACTTTTCTACGTTGGTATTATTCCACGTATCACGACAGCTAATTTTCTTGATTGGTATTGCTTTAGCCATTGCAGTTCTTGTTATTATTGCTGTCGCTATGACTAAAGCTAGTCACTATATTAAACCGCATCGTATCTTCTTTATTTTGACCTGGTTGATTTATGCCTTGGCCTTCAAGATGCTCGGTGTCAGCATTCATGCCCTTCAGTTGACTAATATGATGTCTAATCATTTGATTAGTGGTTTCCCAACCATTGATTGGGCTGGTATTTATCCAAGCTGGGAAGTCTTGATTCCACAAATTATCTTTATTGTTATTATTGCCTTTGTAACGGTGAAACAGCATGGCAAGAAGTAGGATGAGATGACCATTGTTGAGCATCTAGTGGAGTTTCGGAGACGATTCATTGCAGTAGTGTTATGCTTTTTCCTAGTTTTTCTGTATTACCTGTTGTTTGCTGGGGAGATCTATGCTTATCTGACCAGAGGATTTGAAAAGCCCTTATTGGTTCTAGGACCTAACGATATTCTCTGGATTTACATTAACTTAGCCAGTCTCATGGCTTTTACGGTCACCTTGCCTTTTACCACCTACCAGATTTGGCAGTTTGTGAAACCAGGTTTGAGGGACAATGAAGCGCGTGCTATCTTTGCCTATATTCCAGCAACTTTTGTCTGTTTTGTTTTGGGTTTGGCCTTTGGCTATTATTTTGTGAGTCCAGCTATCTTGGAAGTGCTTTTGAAACTAGGTGAAGGACTCTTTAATACACAAATTACAGCACAAAACTATCTTAGTTTCTTACTGCATACGACAGTGCCTTTAGCTGTTCTCTTTGAACTTCCTGTAGTTGTTAGTTTCCTAACCTCTATTGGTATATTGACACCAGTATTTTTGACACGCTATAGACGCTATGCTTACTTTGTTCTCTTGGTTTTGGCAGGTGATTCTGACACCAGCTGACTTTATTAGCGACTTGGCCATGACTGCTCCCTTAATCTTGCTTTATGAAGTTAGCGTAACTCTTAGTAAGCTTATTTATAAACGTAAACAAAGAAAATATAAAGATAAATAGAAAGGAAATCTCATGGGAATTCTACGTGATATCGGAGCTCCAGGACTTATCATCATTGTCCTAGGAGCCCTCCTCATCTTTGGTCCTAAACGCTTGCCAGAACTCGGTCAATCTATCGGTAAAATGCTAGCCGAGTTTAAAGCAGCCGTAAATAAGACAGATCATGATAAAAAAGACGAAGAAGACAAGACTAAAGACTAAGATCTCTATCTAAAGGTTATCTTCAAGTTTCTTGACAATTCTAATCTTTTATGACATAATACACTTGTATTGAATAGTAAGTCTACATTATAGGCAAGAAAAGACCCCAAGCTAACTTCCACATAAGCTCGGGGTCTTTTTTAGCACTATCTATCCTTGTTTAACCACTTGTCGATCAGACAGGGATAAATAACATTCCACAATAGGTCCGATGATAGTTTTGAATAGTAAATCCATCATAGGCAATCTCACCTCCCTTCGTAGGCGGTGTCGAGGTGCCAAAGGATATTATATCATAGATTGAAAGAGATATGTTTAGTGAGTATCAGGAAGTAAAAGTTAGAATGTGATTTAATCATGCCAAACAAAAAATCCAAGCTCAAGAGGCTGTTTTTTATCTTACAAACTGATACGTTTTTCTGTTTCAGCGTCGAAGAAGTGACCTTTAGCAACGTTGAAAGTAAGGTTAACTTTTTCACCTGGATTGTGGAAGTCACGCGCATCAACACGGGCAGCAAACTCAGTTTCTCCAAGTTTTAGGTAAAGCATTGTTTCTGCACCAAGAAGCTCTGAAACGACGACTTCAGCATCTACATTGGCATCTGGATAAACTTCTTGAACAATTGGACGGCTTGAAACATCTTCTGGGCGGATACCAAAGATAACTTTCTTGCCTTGATAACCTGTTTCTTTCAAGATTTTAGCTTACCCTTCAGAAATTGCAATATCCAAGCCTTCAGAGTTAGTGATACGGTTGCCATCAACCTTAACATTGAAGAAGTTCATAGCAGGACTTCCGATAAATCCGGCAACAAATTTATTAGCTGGCTCATTATAAAGTTCTTGAGGGGTACCAATTTGTTCGATACGACCGATAGTACCAGAACCATCAGGATTTTTAGTAGAACTCATGATAACGATACGGTCAGCAAGAGTCATAGCTTCTGTTTGGTCGTGGGTAACGTAGATAGTAGTTGCACCAATATTACGAGTAATTTTAGCAATTTCAGCACGCATGGTCACACGAAGCTTAGCGTCCAAGTTTGAGAGAGGCTCGTCCATGAGGAAGACTTTAGCATCACGAACGATAGCACGTCCCATAGCTACACGTTGACGTTGACCACCAGAAAGGTCTGCAGGCTTACGATCTAAGAACTCAGTCAAACCAAGGCTAGCAGCAGCTTCACGCACACGTTTGTCGATATCGTCTTTTTTATATTTACGAAGTTTAAGACCAAAGGCCATATTTTCATAAACAGTCATGTGAGGGTAAAGTGCGTAGTTTTGGAATACCATGGCAATGTCACGATCTTTTGGTGATTTGTCATTAACCACCTCACCATCGATATAGAGTTTACCTTCTGTGATTTCTTCGAGACCAGCAACCATACGGAGAGTTGTTGATTTACCACATCCTGAAGGACCTACGAAAACGATGAATTCCTTGTCTTTGATGTCGATACTGAAATCTTCGACAGAGTAGTGAGTTGCATTTGGGTATTTTTTGTAAATTTTATCCAGTTTAAGAGTTGTCATATCATTTATCCTTTATTATTTAACTGATCCGCCGGTTACACCTTCAACATAGTATTTCTGCATGAAGATAAAGAGAAGGGTGATTGGGATGGCGATGATAATAGCACCTGCGGTAAATGGAAGGAACCATTCATTGATAGCGTCTTGGTTAAGCATTTGATAGAGTCCAAGGGCAACCGTATATTTATCTTTAACGTCACCGAGGATAACAGATGCAAAGATGAAGTCTACCCAAGGTCCCATGAAGGCCATGAGGGCAGTGTAGACGATGATTGGTTTAGAAAGTGGCAAGGTAATCTTAGTGAAGATTTGAAGACGAGTTGCGCCATCAATCATTGCTGATTCATCCAATGAGTAAGGAATGGTATCAAAGAAACCTTTCGCAATGTAGAAACCAAGTGCTGCCCCAGCAGAATATACCAAGACCAAAGATGTCAAGGTTTGTGTCAAATTGAGGGCCTTCAAAATGTAGTAGACCGCAATCATTGACATGAATCCAGGGAACATGTTAAGTACAAGTGCCAATTTCAAGAAGCCATTTCTGTGTGTTTGAATTTAATACGGCTAAGTGAGTAGGCCATACCTACGGTAATCAAAGTTGAGAGTATACATGTACATGTGGCAACGATGAAGGTGTTGATGAACCATTTTCCAAATGGGTAAGCATCGCTGGTAAACAGTTTAATGTAGTTATTAAATGTGTAAGTCTTAGGGAAGAAGTAAGGCACCGCATTAGCTCCTTCACCACGGAAACTTGTAAGGAAGATCCAAATAATAGGAATCAACCAGATAACAGCTAGAACTGTCAATAGAATATAAGTACCAGTTAGGTAAAGATTTTTCTTACGTTTCATTATTTAGCAGCCCCTTCCTTGAATGAAGATGATCTTGATGCTTGTGCCAGGGTAGAGACTGAATGTTGCAGAGATGGCGAAAATAAAGATACCGATAACAGATGCCAAGTTGTAGTCTTTAGCGCTAACAGTCAGTTTGTAGAGCCAAGTTACAGAGGTCAGTTGAACCTGTGATAGTATTCAGAGTTAGTAGGTCCACCACCAGTAAGGAAGTAGATAACGTTGAAGTTATTGATATTACCGATGAATTGTTGAATCAATGATGGTGCCA
>SCPN01000704.1_pt1 | contig 22871 bp, 25 predicted proteins | sample 6106831 | NCBI WGS metagenome assembly SCPN01 (sample SAMN10720447, study PRJNA508395) | human gut metagenome | isolation source: Participant 1, 0 month
ATTTTCCCGAAAATCCGGAGTTCCGTCAAGATTATACGGGGTCACCTGGTATACATAGTAGTTCAGCCAGTTCGTATACAGATTGTTCGCATGTGACCGCCATAAAAGCACTGGTTTTGTATTTGGATCGTCGTTTTTATAATAGTTCTTCGGAATCTCAATCGGGAGTCCTTTGTCTTTATCGCGGTGGTACTCGCCGTCGAGCGTCATACGGTCGTACTCCGGATGACCCATCACAAAAATCTTTCTTCCCTCTTCCGCCATGCCAAGATAGAATCCGGCTTCGTCGGACTCTGCGAGAATCGTGACATCTTTGCAGGCACGGATATCGTCGATCGGTACTTCTGTGTGGCGGGAATGCGGTGCCAAAAACTCGTCATCGAAGCCTCGCACAAGCGGGATCTTGCGGTTGTTGACTTTGTGCCAGAACAGCCCGAATTTCTTCTCCGGAAGCATCCGTTTCTTCAGTCCGTAGAAATGATACAGACTCGCCTGGGCTCCCCAGCAGAGGAACATCGTGGAGGTAACGTGTGTGTTCGTCCAGTCCATGATCTTTGTCAGTTCATCCCAGTAGTCAACTTCTTCAAATTCCATCTGCTCGACCGGTGCACCGGTGATGATCATACCGTCGTAATAATTTTTCCGCACATTCTCAAATTTCACATAGAACGTGTTCAGATGGCTGGTCGATGTATTTTTCGCCTCGTGGCTTGCCACCATCAGAAAGGTGACATCAACCTGCAGGGAGGTGTTGGAAAGGGAGCGCAGAAGCTGCAGCTCGGTATCTTCTTTGAGCGGCATCAGATTCAGGATCATAATCTTCAGCGGACGGATGTCCTGATGAACCGCTCTTGTCTCGTCCATGACGAATATATTTTCGCTTTCGAGTATTTCTTTTACAGGTAAATCTGCCTGAACTTTAACCGGCATATTCTTTTTCCTCGTTTCTATTCTTCTTGATCTGCCGCGCTTTTTTCTGCGCAGACAGGCGGTTTGCTTTTTCCGGCAGGAATTTCTGCCGTCTGTTTCCGATTATAGCAGATTCCCGCGCGGGATGCAAACCGCCTTTGCAGATATTTCGTTATTCTTCTGTCATCTTCAGAAATTCCTCTTCTGAGATCACCGGCACGCCGAGTTCGCGTGCTTTCCGGTTTTTGGAGGAACTGGATGTCGTGTCATTGTTGATCAGATAGCTCGTCTTTCCCGTTACACTTCCGGTGGCTTTTCCGCCGAGCTCCTCGATTCTTGCCTTTAATGCATTCCGGTTCGGGAAATGTTCCACACTTCCGGTGATGACGAAGGTAAGACCGGCTAATTTCTGTTCTTCCTGGCTTGCCTGCGGCTTCTCAATCGTCAGATACGACAGAAGGCGCTCAAGGCGTTCTTTATTTTCCTCATCCGCAAAGTAATCCACGATGCTTTTTGCAATCACTTCTCCGACACCGTCGATCTGCGCGAAATCCTCCGCCGATGCATTCCGGATCCGGTCGAGATCGAAATCGAAGGCTTTGCAGATCATTCTCGCGTTTGCAAGACCGATATTTAAGATGCCAAGTCCGAAAATCAGACGGGGCAGCGTTGTGTTTTTCGCGCGCTCGATGCTGTCGATCAGATTCTGGTATGATTTTTCACCGAAACCGTCCATCTCCACAATCTCGTCGCGGTAGCGGTCGAGACGGAAAATATCGGCAAACTCACGGATGAAGCCGTGGCCCACGAATTTTTCGAGCGTTGCCTCCGACATGCCGTCGATGTTCATCGCGTCGCGGCTTACAAACAGGGTGAATGCCTTCATGAATTTTGCCGGGCACTCCGGATTCGTACAGTAGAGGGTCTCGACATTGTTCATCATCTGAATCCGGGTGGCACCGCCGCAGGCAGGACACGTTTCCGGAATATCGCGCACACCGCTTCTCGTCAGATTCTCTGAGATCTGTGGAATGATCATGTTTGCTTTGTAGACAAGGATTTTATCACCCACACCGAGATCCAGCGAACGCATGATACTGATGTTGTGGACGCTTGCGCGGGAAACCGAAGTTCCTTCCAGCTCGACCGGCTCAAAAACCGCAACCGGATTGATGAGACCGGTTCTCGACGGGCTCCACTCAATTTCAAGCAGAGTGGTCTCCTTCTGTTCATCCGCCCATTTGAAGGCGAAAGCGTTCCGCGGGAATTTCGCGGTTGTGCCAAGTGATTCTCCGTAGGCGATATCGTCATACAACGCGACAAGGCCATCGGACGGGAAATCGTTTGTCTCGATTTTCGTGGAGAAATATTGCATCGCCTCGTCGAGGTTATCTTTGGTGACAGCCTTGTATTCCACCACCTCGAAGCCCTGCTCTTTCAGCCACTCCATCTGACGGATTCTGGAATTTTCGAAATCCTGTTCCGGAGCGCTCACAAGCGCAAATGCCATAAAATGAACGTGGCGTTTTGCCGTAATCTCATTGTTCAGCTGGCGCACAGAACCGCTGCAGAGGTTCCTCGGATTCTTGTATTTCGCATCGACATCCTCGATCTCCTCGTTGATCTTCTCAAAATCGGAATAGCGGATGATCGCCTCGCCGCGCAGAACCAGCTCTCCCTGGTACGGGATTTTTAAGGGAATATTTTCAAACACTTTTGCATTGTTCGTGACAACCTCTCCGATCACGCCGTTTCCACGGGTGACGGCCTTTGCGAGGGTACCGCCGCGGTACGTCAGAACGACGGTCAGACCGTCCATCTTCCAGGATAGCAGCGTTTTGTGATCCCCGATGAAGCTGCGGAGCACTTCCACATCTTTCGTTTTATCAAGGGAAAGCATCGGCGACTCGTGCGCTTCTTTCGGCAGTTCGTCCATCGCCTCGTAGCCGACTTTTGTGGTCGGGCTTCCGGCGAGTGTTACGCCTGTTTTTTCCTCTAATACCTGCAGTTCGTCATACAGCGTGTCGTACTCCAGGTTGCTCATGATCTCCCGGTCTTCCTGGTAATAGGCTTTTGCCGCTTCGTTCAGCTTTTTGACCAGTTCCTTCATCCGTTCTGTCTCGTTCATCGCTTTTCCTCCCCGATCTGCTTTTTCAGTTCTGCTAATTCTTTTTCCGTTAAAGGGCGGTACTCCCCTGTTTTCAGGTCTTTCAAGTGAATATTCATGATCCGCACACGTTTCAGCTTTGTGACACGATATCCTAATGCTTCGCACATCCGCCGGATCTGACGGTTCAGCCCTTGCGTCAGAATAATCGTAAAGCTGCGCTCTCCCGTTTTCCGGATCCGGCACGGGCGCGTCACGGTATCGAGAATCGGCACGCCGGATGCCATTTTTTTCAGAAATTCCGGTGTAATCTCTTTGTTTACCTCGACCTGGTATTCTTTTTCATGGCGGTTTCTGGCACGCATGATACCATTTACGATCGCACCGTCGTTCGTCATCAGAAGGAGGCCTTCGGAATCTTTATCGAGTCTTCCCACCGGGTAAATCCGCACCGGGTAGGACAGATAATCGATGACGTTGTTTTTCTCCCGTTTTTCCGCAGTACAGACGATGCCGCGCGGTTTGTTGAAGGCGAGATAGACTTTTTTCTCCTCCGGGACAACGGTTTTGCCTTTCACGACAACAACGTCGCCAGACTCCACCTGCATGCCGGTTTCCGCGCGTTTTCCGTTTATAGTAATCTCGCCCGCTTCTGTCAGACGGTCCGCCTCCCGCCGCGAGCAGACGCCCGCATCACTTAAGTATTTGTTTAAGCGCATGGTTTTATCCTTCCAAAAAAGCAGTTTCATAAAAACCAGAAACTGCTTTTTTTGTTTTGTATTATTCTATTGTTCCTACTGAATGCTCTCTACATATGCTCTCAGGGAAGCATCTGCATCGAGTGCATTCTGATAATCGTTCTGAACCTGTTCGATCAGATTTTTGACTTCTTCGTTTTCGAGCGCCGCTTTCATAGCCTCGGTTACGGCCGCATCGCTGTCGGTATCATCTATGATTTTCAGGCTGCCGTCTTCTTTCGTGTAGAGATAATACTCCGAAAGCATCGGCAGGGTCTGGTTGATTCCCAGATATTTGCATCTGCTGCTGACAAACGTGATGTACGTTCCGTCGCTTGGACCGCTGATCGTGTAAGCCTTTACATCTCCGTATGACTCCACGTCGCTTTCTGCCTCAATCTGCGCCTGCTCCTCCGCGGTCAGATTATCTGTTACTGCAAAAAGACCGTTGATATCCCTTGCACCGAGCGCGGTGTAATACTGCTCCAGCACGGTGCTTACTTCCGGGACATTGTCCGCGGCAAAGGAGACAGCCGTATTATCGGTATTCTCTGTATTACCGGTATCGTCTGCCGCTTCCGGCTCACTTGTCGGCTCAGCCTCTGCATCCGGCGCGCTGGCGGTATCGGTACTGGAAGCATCTGCACTGGAATCATTCGCGGAATCCGAAACGTCCGATGAAATGCCTGTGCTGTCCTCAGAATCTGCTTTGCTGTCTGCTTTTACCTGTGTCTTTTTATCCGGCACATTGTTTCCGGTGCTGCTGCTTGTTACGGTTCCGCCGCTCGATTTTCCATCGTTTTTTGGTGATACCAGATGAACGATGAGAAGAACCGCTGCCACAATCAGGAGAATTGCTCCGATCAGAAGCATGTAGCGCAGATTATCGGAAATCCATTCCCGGATTTTATCTTTTGTTGTCATTGGTTTTGCCATATTTTTCCTCCTTCATCAAAACTGATCCGCCGGATCAGTTATTGATATGCTCAGTAAACAAAAAAACCTCTACTTCACACCGAAGCAGGGGCTTTCCTTGTCCTGCGCCGGTCCTGCCCGCCGCAGCATGCCATGTAGCAAAAACGCGTCTGGAGGGATTCAGAACCCCCGACACACGGTACCGGAAACCGTTGCTCTATCCCCTGAGCTACAGACGCTGATGTGATCTGTTTTCTCAACCACACTATGATAGTTTACCACAGACTCCTGCAATTGTAAAGTATTTTTCCCACCCAGCCGCCCATTTTTTTCTTAAATTATTCGCAGACTATTCTGCCACACAGCTTACGTTTCTTCCTCACACAGCGTCAGTTCCCCGCTTTCCCGGTGGTAATAATAAACGTGATCCGACAGAATCTCCTGCGGCTTGACCGTCTTTTCATTCACGTCCCGTACCATGTCGGAAAGACACTCCTCCGGGAACACATCATAATCCGGAATCACCATGCACTCGTGGATACTGCTCGGAATCACATAAAGACTTGCCTCAAAGCGCTGCGAAAGACTCTCCAGCACGCCGGGATAGCACATGCAGATTGCACCCAGCTTTCCTCTGCGGTTGCTGACCAGGTAAAACTGTTCCGCCAGCGGACCAAGCTCGAACCGGGGAAACGTTACTCCGTACTCCTCTTTCAAATACACCATAAGGCTGTCTGTGCGCACCGGCAGATCCCGCAGGGTGTTCTCCCAGGCACGGGCATCCAGCTCCTCCGCCGAAATTCCCACAGCTCCCGGTGCGTCTCGTGGATCAGAATTGTCGCATCCGGCACGCGGTTTCCCGCATCTGGTAATAGTACACGACCGCGAGATCGAGAAATTTTCTGTGCGGAACTTCGGAGAGCAGCGTACGGTTTTTCTCCGCATGAATGAGCTCGCAGTAGATCTGCGGCGCAGCATTTTTCCAGTTGGTAAAAGGCAGCTTTCTCCGGTCTTCTCGCCTCCGCTTCCACTTTCCGGTACTGCTCCAGTACCTTTTCTGCAATCTGAGAAAGCGGCACGCCCTGCAGACAGCATTCATACAGAAGCTCCACGTAGATCGTCGGTGCAATCCAGTCCTTCTTTCTGCTGATGACAAACGCCTCTTTTTCGATACCGTTCAGCTTCTGCACCGATTCTACCTTCACCTCAAAATCATCGCCGGCTTTTCTTTTCAGCAGCGCGGCAAGCTGCTCTTTGAACATCTGATAGTCCATTTTTTCCCACCTTTCCTGTTTGATTGCTTTTTGTATTTTTTTTTTGCTTTACGGAACAAAAAAGCTCCGGAAAACACAACTTAAAAACCTCTGTACAGATCTGTATATGCCAGAGATTCGTTGATTCGCGGAACTTCGAACGATGAGAAAAACGGGCCCGGGCTGCTTCCGACAGCCTTTATCAGCCATTTTTCAGACGAATATTCTATTTATTTAGAAAACCGTGTCCGCCACAAAGAAAGTTGTGACGGACAACGGCGGGAACAGTCTTACTTATACACGGGACAGATATTCACCTGTTCTGGTATCAATTTTGATTTTGTCTCCCTGGTTTACGAACAGCGGAACGCTTACGGTAGCACCAGTCTCAACGGTAGCCGGTTTGGAAGCACCCTGTGCGGTATCTCCCTTGAAACCTGGCTCAGTCTCGGTGATCTCAAGTTCTACAAACAGTGGCGGTTCGATTGCGAATACATTTCCGTTGTGAGAACATACCTTAACCATTTCGTTTTCTTTTACAAATTTCAGAGCATCTCCGATGGTCTCTTCGTTCAGAGCGATCTGCTCATAGTTTTCTACGTTCATGAAGTAGAATAAATCACCATCGCTGTACAGATACTGCATGTCTACACGCTCGATACGAGCCTGCGGGAATTTCTCAGTCGGACGGAAGGTACGCTCTACCACACCACCGTTGATGACATTTTTTAATTTTGTTCTTACGAATGCAGCTCCTTTACCAGGTTTTACATGCTGAAATTCAAGAATCTGAACGACCTGACCATCGATCTCGAGGGTAACGCCGTTTCTAAAATCTCCTGCTGAAATCATTCTGATTTTTCCTCCTTAACATAGTACGATGCGCCAAATGCGCACCATAGGCTTATCTTATAATATAATATTTTTCCCGATTTTTCAACTGTTTTTTTTCGTAATCCTGCCGCGGGCCAGATCACGCTCATAAAAGAACAGTACAATGTGCTCCAGATACCGTTTCAGAACGATCTGAATTTCCTCTTTCGGATTGATCGGCTCGGTCAGAATATTGTAAAGTCCGGTCCGTTTTGCACCGTACACATCGGTGAAAAGCTGATCCCCGACAAAGACCGCCTGCTCCTCTTTGATCCCCATTCTCCGGCATGCCTCCTGGTAGTTTTTCACCGAAGGCTTGTGCGCATTTTCGATATAGATAGAACCGACCGCATCGGCAAACGGAGCCACACGCGGTTTCTGATTGTTGGAAAGCAGACAGGTGGAAAAACCAGTCTCCCGAAGAGACGCAAAGAACGCAGCCGCCTCCTTCGTTGCCGGCGCACCGTGCGGAACAAGCGTATTATCGATATCAAAAATCACGCCCCGGTATCCTTTCCGGTACAGATCCGCGTAATCGATCGTATAGGCACTTTTTTCTCTCCGGTCCGGGTAAAACATCCGCACTCAGTATAGTTCCCCGGTTCTTCTGGTTTTTTCCACTCATCTTCTTTCTCCAATCCTCTTTTCGTTTATACAGTAACTTTATTCTTCTTTCAGAAACTCCTGCAGAGCCTCAAAATTTGCTTTCATCTGGTCATAGCCGTGCTGGTAAAATTCCCGCAGCTTCTCCTCGTCCTTTTCGAGACGCGATACCGCCGGTATCTCCGGGCGGATCACAAAGACGGAGCCTTCTTCTTCCCATTTTTCGATGCATTCGAGCACCTGGTTATAATGTTTCGCGCGGTTTACAAGCGCACGCACGAGATTCGGGTATTTGCGGAATGCCGCCACATACAGCTCCCAGCCTCTCGTTCCCTCTTTTTTTCGGTAACCGAAATTCCGTGTCAGAATAATGACATTTTTTCGGTGTCCCGTCTTTAAGGAACGGATAATCGGGATCGAATCGGCAACACCGCCGTCGACGTACTCGTTTCCGTCGATCTCCACCATCGGGCAGGCGATCGGCATGCTCGATGATGCACGGCCAATTGCAAGCAGACGTTCTTTATTTTCGCGGTCATCCAGATATTCCGCGCGTCCCGTCTCACAGTTTGTCACAACCAGCTCACACGTCTGCGGCGATGCAAAATACGTATCAAAATCAAATGGAAAATCTCATACGGATACCGTTCGAACACCATATCCATGTCGAGCAGTGCTTTTTTCTCAACGATTGTCTTGATATTCTTATTGACGTAGCGGTTTTTCTCATCCGTGACAATCATACAGTCCCTCGTTCTGCCAATCTGGCGCGATACATAGTCCAGCGCATTGCAGGCTCCGGCGGAAACGCCAATCACATGAGGGATATAATACTCCTGCTCCATCAGAAAGTCCAGCGCTCCTGCTGTAAAGACGCCGCGATTGGCCCCTCCTTCCAGTATGACTGCTCCGGATTTTGTTATGCTGTAATTTTTTGTCTCATTCATTCTCCTGCACTCTCCTATTTTTCACAATGACACATTACTTCCTGCACAGAGCAATGCCGGAGCAGATCGGAAAATCCCGACACGCTCCGGCCCTTCTGCCTGTTTTATCTGTTTTCCAGCGGAACATAGTCCACTTCATCTTTGACACTCTTGTACGCCGGGCGGATGATCTTGTCGGTGTTGATCAGTTCCTCCATCCGGTGTGCACTCCAGCCGACGATACGCGCGCAGGCGAACATCGGGGTGTAGAGCTCCAGCGGAAGATCCAGCATGCTGTAAACGAAGCCGCTGTAGAAGTCGACGTTTGCGGATACACCTTTGTAAATATGGCGCTCCTCGCCGATGATCTTCGGAGCCAGTTCCTCGACCATAGCGTACAGCCGGTAATCTTTCTCTCTGTGTTTTTCTTTTGCCAGCTGCTCAACGAAGCTCTTAAAGATGCGCGCACGCGGGTCGGAAATGGAGTAAACCGCATGGCCCATACCGTAAATCAGACCTTTCTGGTCGAACGCCTCTTTGTGCAGCAGCTTTCTTAAGTAATTCGATACTTCTTCCTCATCCGTCCAGTCTTTGACGTGTGACTTCATATCGTCGAACATCCGCACAACCTTGATGTTTGCACCGCCGTGCTTCGGTCCCTTTAAGGAGCCGAGCGCCGCTGCAATTGCGGAGTACGTATCGGTTCCGGAAGAAGAAACAACATGTGTTGTAAAGGTCGAGTTGTTACCGCCGCCGTGCTCCATGTGGAGAACGAGGGCAAGATCGAGGATCTTCGCCTCCAGCGGAGTGTACTTCTGATCCGGTCGGAGCATCAGAAGAATATTTTCTGCAGTCGAAAGCTTCTTCGACGGGTTGTGGATATATAAACTTTTTCCCTTGATATAATGGTTGTACGCCTGATAGCCATAGACGGACAGCATCGGGAAAACAGAAATCAGGTTAATGCACTGGCGAAGCACATTCGGAAGGGAGGTATCATCTGCGTGGTTGTCGTACGCGTACAGGGTCAGAACGCTTCGGGACAGAGTGTTCATCATGTCCTTGGTCGGCGCTTTCATAACAACGTCACGCACAAAGTTCTTCGGCAGGGACTGCTGCTGTTTTAAGATTGTCTTAAAATGATTGAGCTGCTCTTCATTCGGCAGATTTCCAAATAAGAGCAGATACGCAACTTCTTCGAATCCCATACGGTTTTCACTTAAAAAGCCCTGGGTCAGTTTTTCCACGTTGATGCCGCGGTAGTACAGACGTCCGTCACACGGCGTTTTGACGCCGTCAATGATATCCGAAGACACAACGTTTGAAATCTGTGTCAGTCCCGCAAGGACGCCAACGCCGTTGATATCGCGCAGTCCGCGTTTTACATCGTATTGCCCATACAGCGAAACATCCATTTTGGAGTTATCCAGACAGATGTTTGTCAGTTCCTCTATTTCCGGTGTTACTTTCATGCTAAAAGCCATATGCATTCCCCTTTCTCTTCTCTCTTTTTACTTACTTTCACTCATTATAGCATTAAACCAGGGGATTCGTATACTGAAATTTTTATAAACATTCGGAAAATTTTCGTAAGATTTTGTCTCACAAAAGGTATCAGGCTTCTGTTTTACATGCATCGAAGGCTTGATCCAGTGCGTCCAGGAAGTCTCCCATCACGTAATACAGCGTCTCAAACCGCAGATAATCGAGGACGTTTTCATCCCACATAAACTTCAGCACCGGCGGGAATTCCTCATCGGACTCCCAGAACTGGAAGACGAGCGGCAGAAACGGAAAGACATGAAAAACAAAAGCAGCGTCTCCCGGGGAATATGGTTTTCCGCTAAGGGAAACGCATGCTTTTTTCAGCTGTTCCACATGCCCGTCATACCGTGCGGCGCGGCTGTCGTGAACGCCGGACGCAATCGTGCGGCCTTTGATCGTTCCCTTTAAGGAATTGGTGCGCGCATACGTGCCGGCGAGCACAATCTCCTTCTTTCCGCAGCAGAGCAGGTCGAAATCGTCAGTGTCTCCCATTGAAACGCCCTGTGGTGCACGAAGAAAATGGTCTTTGAGCCTCACCACGCGCCGGTATGGCGGTTCACTCTCCACTCCTCAAAAAGGTACGGCACATAGAAATAATCGTCATCAAAGGCAAAGCCATACTTCCCTTCGATCTCCTTCTGATCGTACGTCAGAAAGCGCTCCTGCATCTGATCGCGCATTTTAATATAGTTCGACACTTCCATTTTTTTGCCTCCCGCTATTTGTCGAGCATCTTTTTCAGCTCGTCCATGAACGTGTTGACATCCTTGAACTCGCGGTAAATCGACGCAAAACGGACGTACGCCACCTGATCCAGGTCTTTTAAGTAATGCATGACCTTCTCTCCGATCACAGAGCTTGGAATCTCGCGTTCCTCGCCGTTGAAAAGCTCCGTCTCCACCTTGTTGACCATCTCGTTGATCTTCTCGGCGGACACCGGCCGTTTGTGGCAGGCGCGCAGGATGCCGGTCTCGATTTTCGAGCGGTCATACTGCTCGCGGTTCATATCTTTTTTGATGACGATCAAAGGGATCGTCTCCACTTTTTCGTATGTCGTAAAGCGTCTGCCGCAGACATCGCACATCCGGCGGCGGCGGATCGCATTGCTGTCTTCAATCGGGCGTGAATCCACAACCCGGGTATTATCCTGATTACAAAATGGACATCTCATATCTTCGTCCTCGTTTCTAAATAAGTATTTCGGAAAGTTTTCTACTTTTACAGTATACGCATTTTTCCGTGAAATTCAAGTCAACTGCAGCAACATTTTCGCATATGTTTTTCCATAGGAATCTGTAAAAAGGAGCACCGCATGCGCGTTGTAGATCTCCGCCAGAAAGAAGTTATCAATATCTGTACCTGCAAAACGCTCGGCTGTCCGATTGATGTGGAATTCAATCCAAAAACGGGACATCTTACCGGACTCGTTCTTCCGGGTCCTGTGAAATTCTGCGGCTTTTTCTGCCACGGCGAGGATTTTGTGATCCCATGGGACCGCATCTGCCAGATCGGCAACGATATCATTCTTGTCGAAATTCCGGAAAAAGAGAAAAAGCAGCCCTGATCAACGGATATGAAAACCGAATTCCGATTCCAGCGGAATCTTCGTCCATTTTGCATCCGTGATTTCGATGTAGCTGGAGGTGCGGATCCTTTTGATCATCTCCGTGATCGTCTCCTCATCACCCTGCACCTCCATCTCCACCGTCTCATCCCAGCAGTTTCTCACCCAGCCGGTCAGTCCGAGCTGGTAGGCAGCATAATACGCCCGGTAACGGAACCCCACGCCCTGCACCTGGCCGTAGAAAATCACATGGTACCGGATTTCTTCTTTTTCGTCTCTTCTGTCTCGTTTCTCTGTCTCGTTCATATTTCTCTGCCTCCCAACAGTCATTGCCTAAAATTCGTCTGCCGTCGCACAGTACAGCGGAAGCGGGAACCAGTCGGATGGAATGTTCTTCCAGATTTCAGATGGAACCTTGCTTCCCTTACTTGCCAGCGGTGAAAGAAGCAGTTCCTGCGCCTGCTCCCGGTTGAGTACATCTGCCCCCGGATGGGCTTCCCGTGTCACGGTCACAGTTCCATCTTTTACCGTCACGGTCAGCGGCTGTCCCTCCAGTACGGCGAACCACGTTCCATCACTGATGCCCATCGTCTCTGCTTTCATGGTCAGCATTGCCTCGATGACGTCTGCAAATTGGAAAATACGGTACATCGCGGAACCGCAGCGCTCTTTTGTGAAGCTTTCGCAGACTTCCGATAACGCTGCTGCTTTTCCGGTCTCATACACCGGAATGGAAATGAAAAGAGAGTCAAGCGCATTTTCTTTTAAATAAGCGGCAAGTGCAGGAACGAAATCCTGTTCCTCCAGCACTTCTGCTTCCACAACCTGGTTTCCGCCGCAAAGTGCCAGATATCCGATCCGCTCACCGTTTTTCCAGATTGCAATTGCCTGCTCGCCGAACGTTTTCAGGCAGGCTTTCACATCCTCTCTTACCACGTAAAGCGGTTTTTCCTCATTCAGCTTCTTTGCAAAGGCTGCCGCCTCTTCGTCCGCTTCGCCGTTTTCCGGAAACAGCGGCGCAAAGGTGTAAGCGGAGAGTTCCCCGTTTTTCCAGGTATGGCGCACATTTGCCACATCCAGGTAAAACGTGTATTTTTCACTTCCCGGCGTAAAGCCAAAGTAGGCATACCGCTGTCTCTGACCGTCCAGTGCCAGAAGATCACACGTTCCTTCCAGATCCGTAATCCAGTCGCCAAGAAGACGCTTCATGTGGCCTTCGCCCCTTGCCTTTGGATGCACGGAAACGCTTCCTACATATCCTGCGCGGAGCAGCTTACCCCCTGCTGCCATTTGCTGCGGAAGCACCGCAATCTCGGCCCGGAGTCTGCCGTTTTCCGCAACAGCGACGCGGTGGATCCGTGCCATTTCCGGTCCTGCCTGATAAACCCTTGGGATTAACTGCTCAAAGTCGTGCGGACGGTGTGCCATGCTGAACACGTAGTTTGCAAGTTCGATGCAGTCCTCCCACTCTTCCGGCTTTGCAAGTCTGTACTCTGTCATAATGTAAAAACCTCCTGATCCTAAAAACCCTTTTGTTTTTGCTCTTCTTTTTCTCTATCCTAACGGATTTTTGTCCTTTTGTCACGAAAATTCCGAACAAATTGCAATATTTTTGCTATATCTGGTAAAAAAAGGAAACGCGCCCGGAAATTTTCATTCCAGGCGCGTTTCCCTTTTCTCAATGTTTCCTGTTTTACTGGATTCCTTTTACGGTGTAATCCTGTGCCTCTACGGCTGTTTTCAGCACATTGTCTGATACCGGAGCTGTCAGTGTTACAACGGCTGTTCCTTTTTCATGGCTTACTTCTGCGGATGCAACACCCTCGATTGCCTCAAGTGTTTTCTTCACTCTTGCCTCGCAGTGGCCGCACATCATGCCCTCGATTGTCATGGTTTTTACCATTCCCTGTTCTGTTGTCATGTTCAGATCCTCCTTTTGAATTTCGTTTTTGATTCTTTTATCTTTTGACGCGTCATGCATCCGAAACAGATTCAGACGCAGGGCATTTGTCACCACGCAGAAGCTCGAAAGGCTCATCGCCGCCGCACCGAACATCGGGTTCAGCTTCCAGCCGAACAGCGGGATCCATACGCCCGCAGCCAGCGGAATACCGATGATATTGTAAATGAAGGCCCAGAACAAATTCTCGTGAATGTTCCTGAGGGTCGCACGGCTTAAGCGGATCGCTGCCGGTACATCGGAGAGGCGGCTCTTCATCAGGACAACGTCTGCCGCATCGATCGCGATATCGGTTCCTGCTCCGATGGCAATACCGATATCCGCACTGGTCAGAGCCGGTGCATCGTTGATGCCGTCTCCTACCATCGCTACTTTTCCTTTTTCTTTCAGGCGGCTGATGACCGCTTCTTTTCCATCCGGCAGAACGCCTGCGATGACTTCGTCCACACCTGCCTGTGCGCCGATGGCACGCGCGGTGCGCTCATTGTCTCCGGTCAGCATCACGACACGGATGCCCATATTCTGCAGCTCTTTCACCGCACGCGGGCTGTCCTCTTTGATGACATCCGCAACCGCGATCATACCGAGCATCTTTCCGTCTTCACTGAAGAACAGCGGTGTCTTTCCTTCTTCGGAAAGTTTTGCTGCCTGCTCTTCCATCTGTTTCGAGAGAACCGCTTTTTTCGTAATCAGTGCGCGGTTGCCTCCGCAGAGCTCTTTTCCGTTCCGTTTTGCCACAAGGCCGTTTCCAGGAAGCGCAGAGAAATCACTGACTTCTTCGCGGGCCAGGCCTTTTTCCTCTGCAAGTGCAAGAATCGCACGGGCCAGCGGATGCTCACTTTTGTGCTCCAGTGCAAAGGCACCTTTTAAAAGCTCCTCCTCACTTACACCGTCCGCCGGGACAAGATCGGTTACCTGCGGCTCTCCGCTTGTGATGGTTCCAGTCTTATCGAGTGCAACGATCTGTGTTTTTCCTGTCTCCTCGAGAGAAACTGCGGTTTTGAACATCGTTCCGTGTTTTGCTCCCATTCCGTTTCCGACCATGATCGCAACCGGTGTTGCAAGGCCGAGCGCACATGGGCAGCTGATAACGAGAACGGAAATACCTCTTGCAAGAGCAAAGCCGACGCTCTCTCCTGCAAACAGCCAGATCACAATTGTAGCAAGTGCAATGCAGATAACGGCCGGCACAAAAATACCGGAAACTTTATCGGCCACTTTGGCGATCGGCGCTTTTGTCGCTGCCGCATCGCTGACCATCTGGATGATCTGGGAGAGTGTTGTGTCTTCTCCGACTCTCGTCGCCTCACAGGTCAGGAAACCGGACTGGTTTAAGGTCGCCGCCGATACGCGGTCGCCGGCCTCTTTATCCACCGGAACACTCTCGCCAGTCAGCGCGGATTCGTTGACGGCACTCGTTCCCTCCAGGACAACGCCATCCACCGGGATATTTTCACCCGGGCGGACGATGAAATGATCGCCCTTTTTCACCTGATCAATGCCGACTTCCACTTCTTTTCCGTCTCTTAAGAGAACAGCGGTCTTCGGAGCCAGCTTCATCAGACTCTTTAACGCATCGGTCGTTTTTCCTTTGGAAATCGACTCCAGCATTTTTCCGACGGTAATCAGGGTCAGAATCATGGCTGCGGACTCGAAGTAAAATTCATGCATATAGCTCATGACTGCATCCATGTCCCCCTGTACCTGCGCTCCCGTCATGGCAAACAGGGCGTAGACGCTGTATACAAACGATGCGGTAGAACCAAGCGCTACCAGCGTGTCCATGTTCGGTGCTTTATGCCAGAGGCTCTTGAAACCGCTGATAAAGAATTTCTGGTTGATGACCATGACCGCAACGGTAAGCAGGAGCTGTACCAGTCCCATTGCGATGTGGTTTCCTTCAAAGAATTTCGGCAGCAGCCATCCCCATTAGCATCATACAATGGCCCATGGAGAAATACATGAGCGGAATCAAAAGAAAAACGGAACTCACCAGACGGCGTCTCATGACCGGTGTTTCCTTGTCTTTCAGCATCTCTTCGTATTCTGCTGTGGAAGCCGACTGTGATGTGCTTCCCTTCTCGCCTTTTTTCGACGCACCGTAGCCTGCATTTTCCACGGCGGCAATAATCTCTGCCGGGGAGGCCGTTCCCTCCACGCCCATGGAATTTGTCAGAAGGCTGACTGCGCAGGATGTGACACCGGGTACCTTTGACACGGCTTTTTCGACACGGGTCTGGCAGGCGGCGCAGCTCATACCGGTTACATTGTACTGTTCCATCGTATGTCTTCCTTTCTGTAGTTTTGGCTTTTCTTTTTCGCATACCCTAATGGGGTATCTTATTTTCTTCTACACTATATACCCTGTCCGGGTATTTTGCAAGTGTTTTTTCAAAAAATTTCCACTTCTCTTCTGCCATCCCCCGCACAATCCGGCCGGACCATCCTCAGAAATCCCTTGACAACCCGGCGCATGTATTTTATATTGAAGCAATCATGGATGATTTTTTGTTACAGTTCACAGGTACCCTGCGAACTGTAACATTCGCAGCCCTCATTTAAAGTTTTGCTTCGCAAAAGGAGGGCTGCTCACACCTGAATCATTTTCTTACGCAGCGAAACAGCAGGTGTTTCCCTGCTGAATGAACAGTAACGGATTTTTCTTTTTTCATCCTTCGGAGGTTTTTATGATTACATATGATTATTATCGCATTTTTTACTTCGTAGCACAATATCACAGCTTTACAAAGCCGCGGAAATTCTGAAAAACAACCAGCCCAACATCACACGGTGCATGAACAATCTGGAAAGTGAGCTTGGCTGCAAACTTTTTATCCGTTCCCACCAGGGTGTCACGCACTGACAGCGGGGGCGAAAAGGTGTATGAGCGTGTGGCCGTTGCCTACGAACAGCTCCGCACGGTTGAGGAGGAGCTGGCTCTTGAGCGGTCTCTTGAGAGCGGCCTTATCACAATCGGTGCGAGCGAGACGGCACTTCGTCTGATGCTGCTCTCCGCCTGGAGCACTTCCACACCCGCTATCCGCACGTCCGCCTGCGCATCTCCAACCACTCGACGCCGCAGGCCATCCAGGCGCTCGAAAACGGTCTGGTCGACTTCGCAGTCGTCACAAGCCCGGTGGAAATCCGCAAACCGCTGCACAAGATCCCGATTTTCCCATTCCAGGAAATTCTGATCGGCGGATCGAAATATGCATCCCTTTCCGCAGAGCCGCATCATCTCGGCGAATTGTCAGAATATCCTTTTATCTCGCTTGCCAAAGACACCGGCACGCGGGAGCTGTACGCCGAGTACTTTCTGAATCACAACCTCGCCTTCCACCCCGATATGGAGGCGGCGACGACGGATCAGATTCTTCCTATGGTCGAGTATAACCTCGGCATCGGATTTTATCCGGAGGAGCTGGCACGCGATGCCTTAAAGAGCCGTACCGTCTGTCGGATTCCGCTCATCGAGGAGGCCCCCAAACGTGAAATCTGTCTTATCATCAACCCGCGGCAGCACCAGAACGCGGCGGCAAAAGAGCTGATCGGGGAGCTTCTGGAACGCGCATAAGATTTTATGAACTTTTGTTTGAAACAGAAAAAGACCCTGCGTACCGGCGAACGGAACATCGCTGCTCCATCCTTCCCGTATACAGGGTCTCTTTTTTATTTATGCCTGCTGTCCGGCAATCTGCTCTTTTTTATGCGGCATGGCAAAGACCATCGCCGTGTAGGAAAGCATTGCGCCTGTGATGTAGAAGAACATCAGAAATCCGCTCCGGTTCAGCACAGCGATGCGGACGATTCCAATCCAGAAACCGACGTTGGACGCCAGGGAGAACACACGCGCAAACATCATGTTTTTCTCCTCACCCTTTGCCAGGCGGACGATCAGCAGCAGCATGGCCGCTGAAAAGAATAATGTCATACAGCACTCCAGAAATACTTCCATTTTTTCAGCCTTCTTTCTTCACTCTCTCCTATTTCTCAGCGGTACTTTTCCAGTGACATCAGAAGGAAGCTCACCAGAAGAAGTCCGCAGGAAATCCAGATTACATGGATTCCATACAGCATGGAGAACACGCCTCCAATTCCGGCGCCGATGGCGAAAGCCAGAATCACGCCGAAATAGTATCCGGCCTGACGGAGCTGTTCTTTTTTCTTATCCCGCAGATACATGGACAGCGCTGCGGTTCCGCTTCGCAGGTTTCCGATGCACATGGTGCTTGCATACGAATAACCGCCGACCTTGCGGAAGGTCTGTACCTGAATCGCGCACGCAAACGATACGAGCATCGCCGCGAGCATATTATAAGAGGACGGAATAAATCCGACGATCGCAAGGATCACAATTTCCGCCGCGAGAAGTACCTGCCGCCAGTGCAGCCTCTTTGCATACCGGTAATGCTCCTGGAAATTTTCTGCCAGAAATACACCCATCGCAAAAAAGAGGATCGGGAAGAGATACCGAAGGCCTGCCGTAAAGTTTCCTTCCAGAAAGTTCTGGCTCATCAGCACAACGTTTCCCGTCTGGGCATTTGAGAATACTTCATCTCTGCAATTGTACGTGTAGGCATCCTGAAAACCGCCGGACAGCGCCAGAAACATACTGTTGATAAATGCTTCCGACATCTGATTTTCCGAGAGCAGGCGTCCTACAAAGCTTGCTTTCTTTTCCATACATTTTCCCTTTCTTTCAACAGACGGCCCGGCTTTTTGGTGCCTGCCGTTTTGCTTCCCTTATTATAACCGCCCGCTTTTTGAGATGGAAAAACGGATATCGTATTATGCTCATATATTTTTCATATGACTATATTGATATAAAATCATTTTAATATGATACACCGTAAAAAAGGGAGAAATTTTGTCACTTTGCACAAACAAAATTTCTCCCTTTTTGTATATTGTCTTTATTGTTCTAAAATTTTCTTACTTTCTTCCTCTCTGTTTCTCACTCTGCTCGCGGTGATACTGCAGCGTGTAGAGCTGGTAATATCTTCCCTGCGCTGCTAAAAGCTCCTGATGCGTTCCATGCTCCACGATTTTTCCGTGGGACAGTACGATAATCTCATCCGCATGCTGGATCGTCGAAAGACGGTGCGCTACGATCAGCATCGTTCCGATGTTCTTCATCTTTTCCATGGAATCCTGGATCAGAAGCTCGGTTTCGGTGTCGATGTTCGCCGTCGCCTCGTCAAGGATCATGACCGAAGGCTTATGGATGATGGTACGCGCAAACGAGAGAAGCTGGCGCTGTCCGGCGGAGAAGTTGTTTCCTCTCTCCCGCACCGGCTCGTCGAGGCCGTGATCCAGCTTGTTGATAAACTGGTCAGCATTCACGTAATGGCAGACGTCCATGATCTCCTCATCGGAAATCCCCTCCTCGCGGAGAATAATGTTGCTGCGGATCGTTCCCGAGAACAGGAAGACATCCTGCAGCATCTGGCCGAATTTTTTCCGCAGGGAATCGATCTTGAGCTTTCGGATGTCGATGCCGTCGATCAGAATCTCACCCTTCTGGAACTCGTAGTTCCGGCAGATCAGGGAAAGAATTGTCGATTTTCCGGAACCGGTGGAACCCACAAATGCGATTGTCTCTTTCGGATTGACGTGGAACGAAACGCCTTTTAACACCCACTCGCCCGGGATATAGGAAAACCATACGTCGCGGAACTCAATTTCGCCCCTGATGTCGGTAAGCTCGATCGCATCCGGCGCATCCTGCATTTTTGGCTCGAGATCCAGAATCGAGAATACTTTCTCGGCGGATGCAAATGCGGACTGCAGCCAGTTGAACTGCTCCGCCAGGTTCTGGATCGGGTTGAAGAATTTTGAAATATACATGTAAAAGCTGACGATCATACCGCTGGTAAGCGTCTGGCCGAGGAACGACGTTCCCTCCAGATAGCCCTTGCCGCCTAAATACAAAAGGCAGAGCACGGAGCTGATATACAGCATGTAGACGAGCGGACGGAAAATACCAAACACGAAAATCTGCTCCTGCTGTGCGCGGCCGAGTGCGTTGCTCTTGTCGGTAAACTCGCGCATCTTGGCATCCTCGCGGTTGAAGATCTGTGTGATTTTCATACCGGAAAGGTTCTCCGACAGATACGTGTTGATGTCCGTAGTACAGTCTTTTACTTTCCGGTGTGCTCTTCGCGAGAATTTGCGGAAAATAATCGAGAACAGCACGATAAACGGCACGAAGCAGAGCACCATCAGCGTCAGCTCATAGTTCAGAAACAGCATCGCAATCAGAATACCGATGATCACGAAGAAGTTCTTCAGAAGATTGACCAGAAGGTTGGTGAACATCAGCGAAATCGCGTTCGTATCGTTTGTCGTTCTCGTGACAAGCTTTCCGACCGGAATCTCATTTAACTGCTCGTGGGAAAGGCGCTCGATGTGGACGAACAGATCCTCCCTCATATTGGAAATGATTTTCTGACCCGTTTTCTGCAAAATCACGGCCTGGAAATACGTGCACGCCATCGAGACAAGAAGGATTGCCGCATAGCCCGCTACCCACAGAAACAGGGTATTCAGCGCGAATTTTCCAACGACGAACTCCTCAATTTTGCCGACGATCAGCGGCGAAATGATATCGTACGCGATCGAAAACAGCATCAGAAAACCAACAACGATAAACTGGCGGTAAAACGGCTTTGCGTAATCCATCAGACGCTGCATGATTTCACTGTCTTTCATGTTCCGCTCAAAGCCGGTTTCTTTTTCTCCATCTTTCACTACAAACGCGGCCACAATCAGCAGGGTGGAAATCACGCCGATGATCGCGCCGACCCAGAGAATCGGATAATAATTGTGCATTTCTACTCCTCCCCCGCTTCCTCTTCAAGTTTCTGCAGATCGACCATCTTGCGGTACGCCGTGCAGGTCCGGTACAGATCCTCGTGTTTTCCGACTGCATGGACTTCTCCGTCCTCGACGAACACGATCTTGTCCATCTGCTCCACCGTTGAAATCCGGTGTGCGATCAGAATTGTCGTCAGTCCCTCACGTTTTTTGAGATTGTCGAGAATCGTGCGCTCTGTTTTGGTATCGACCGCAGAGACGGAATCGTCGAGAATCAGAATCGGTGCGTGTTTCATCAGCGCACGCGCAATCGAGATTCGCTGCTTCTGTCCGCGCGGAAACCGACACCGCGCTCGCCAAGAACGGTGCGGTAGCCCTCTTTGAACTCTGCGATATTGTCATGGACATCGGACATCATCGCCGCATCCTCAATGGCCTCCTGGTTTTCGTCATCAAAGGCGAAGGAAATATTGCCGGAAATCGTGTCGGAGAACAGGAAGTTGTCCTGCGGCACGTAGGCACAGCCCTCACGCACGGAGTGAATGGAAACGGTGTTGACATCGTGGTCATCAATAAACAGCGTTCCGTCCGGCACGTTGTAGGTGCGGAGCAGCAGATCGACGATGGTCGTTTTTCCGGAACCGGTCTTTCCGACGATGCCGACACTCTCGCCCGGCTCAATGGTAAACGATACGTTTTTCAGCACATCGTACTCCCCGTCCGGATAGCGGAAGGTCAGATTGCGGAACTCGATTTTTCCATGGATGAACGGCAGATCCTGCACACCGCCGCGGTCCTTCACATCGACTTTTGCGTCAAGCAGTTCCGTAATACGATTTAAGGACGCTTTTCCACGGGATGTCTTCTCGATCAGCATGGAGACCGCCATGATCGGCCATACAATGGCCGAGAAATAGCCGATATACTCGACAAGCTGGCCGGCGTCGAAGCTTCCGCAGTAAACGAGATAGCCGCCGTAGCCTAAGATTACGCAGATGACGGACTCGACGAACAGCGTTACCATAATGTTCAGCAGTGTGGAATTTTGGTATATACTACGTTGATGTCCTCGTTCTCGCGGTTCAGTCTGCGGAACATCATCAGCTCTTTCGTCTCTTTGACGAATGCTTTGATGACAGCAAGACCGGAATAGTTTTCCTGCGCGAAATCGGACAGCTCGGAAAAGGCCGCCTGGCGCTCTTCCCACTTTTTCATCAGGTATTTGCCGAGCGTTGTGCCGGCGGCCATCAGAAATGCCATCGGGATCATGGAAAGGCCGGTCAGGATGGTTCATGCGCCACATTTTGATCACGGCAAGCAGGCCTAAAAACAGCGCATCGCAGAACATCAGAATACCGTCGCCGAAGCACTCCTGCACGGTATCGAGATCGTTCGTGTAAAGACTCATCAGGTTTCCGACTTTGTTGACCTGATAATACTCCTGGGACAGCTCCTTGCTGTGCGCGAACATGCAGGTACGAAGATCGGTCACCACGCGGATCGCGGAGCCGAAAAAGCAGACTCGCCACAGGAAACGGCCGACTACCATGACGATAATGGTAATAATCATGGGCTGGCAGACCTGATCCAGCAGAAATTCCATATCAAACACCGCCGCCTGGCCGTTGACCAGAACAGGGTCGCCGTTCATGCCGTTGATGACCATGCGGTACAGCTCCGGTATGAAAAGCTGGAAATAATCTACGAGAATCAGCGCTGCAAGACCGAGAATCAGAATGGGCGCATTCTTCAGGTAGTATTTGTTAATGTACTTTCCAAATATCATATATTTTCTCCCTCTTTTTGTTTTTGCCATTGTCTGCTATGATCTTTCTGACCATAACAGTCCTTCCCTTTTCCAAAGCGTTTTCGCCCCGGAATGCCTCCTTCCGTACTCTACAGCTCCGATGCAATTTTAACAGAGATAAACAGAAGGAACTGGACTTTAAAAAATCCAATTCCTTCTGTTCCAATTCACATTCCTGCTCCAAAAGCGTTCCGCTTTCTTTTTCGGTGGACATTCCGTTGTCCCGGTGGAATGCCTTTGTCTCCATTTTTAGTATACGGTTTCTCCGTCAAGCATTTCAATGCTTTCTGTTTCTTTTTATTTTTGCCGTTTTCCGCTTTTTTTGCGCAAAATCTGCGCATTCCGCTTAAAACAGCCAAAGAAATAGCGCTCAACTTTCGCGGATCCACCACGTTCTGGTCACGGCTGCAATCAGATATCCCACCAGGCAGACACACGCCGTAACGGCCGCATACTGCATCTGCGTCGATACGTGGTTCAGATGGTTACTCTGCGCACCCGCACTTGACATAACCGTCGTATCCGAGATCGGCGAAATATGGTCACCGCAGACCGCCCCTGCCAGGACGGCGGATACCGAGATAATCATCATCTCCAGATTTGTTCCGGCTGCGAACATGCCCGTTGCAATCGGAATCAGGCGAACGTTCCCCAGGAGGTTCCCGTCGAAAAGGAAAGGAACACGCCACGGCGAACAGCAAATCTCACCGGATAAAATACTTGGTGGATGCATTGGTCTCCCCACGACGCTTCCTGACAAACCGCCAGGGCTCCATCGCATCACCGACGCCTCTTTAAGGTCCACGCTAAAGACGAGAATCGTAAACCGCCGGAACCATCAGCTTGAAGCCCTCGG
>SCPN01001576.1_pt1 | contig 22860 bp, 40 predicted proteins | sample 6106831 | NCBI WGS metagenome assembly SCPN01 (sample SAMN10720447, study PRJNA508395) | human gut metagenome | isolation source: Participant 1, 0 month
ATTTAGAAGGTTTAATTTAATACCAAATCATAATGTTAGATGTCTAAATTATGTTAAGATATAATTATAGATTTATATTTTAGAAGATATCTATTCATCATGATGATATGATCGACCGCATTTTATACGGTCGATTTTATAAAGGAGATAGTATGAGCCGTATGACAAAGGAAGAAGTTAAAGAACGTGTTTGTAAAGCTATTGTTGATGCACAACCGCGTTTACGAGAATTGCTGAATCTATTATGGCTGAACCTGAATCCAGTTTTAAAGAGGTAAAACCCCAAAAAGGTTCAAGCTTAAGGTTTTTGATGAACTTGGCATAATTGACCTTTATAAGGTAAATAAGCAGCTGGCATATTAGAATTAGATGCGATTCTTGTCCCTCGCCATCCCTCGCGCTGATGATTTTAACAGGGTCGCCATTGCTGTGGTCATAATGTACAAATTACTAAATAAGTTTGCTGTCGCTATGGGCTTACAAGGCATGATGGATGAGCTTTGGCGATGTCGTATTATTTGGTTCCAGCAGAGGAAATGATTGAATTGATTACCGCAACAAATTGCGTGAGCAAGGGAAAACTGAAATATATGTGGGTGGAAGCAACAACTTTATCTATGAAGGTGCTTTCGATGATATCGATATGGCTTATGCAAAATGCATGTGGAGACTGCCAAACCCAGCTGGTGAAATGGGGCTTAGTACCTCCAATGGTTTTGTATCTAAACTGATTGAGTATCATGGTAAGGTGGCTCATGCTACAAGCACCTCATGAAGGATTAATGCTCTTAATGTCGCTTTTAATGGTGTTATGGGTTAACTCCATTCGTGAAACTTCAAAGAAAGCGATTATTCTTGTTTCCACCCAATCATTAATCAAGGTGGTACATTGGTAAACTGTGTGTGCCGGATTATGTTCAAGTTGAAAGCTATGTGCGTGCCCTCTAATATCAAGCTTATTGTAGATGGTAACCATCGTGTCAATCAAAGCCTTAAAAGCTGGTGTGGTGATGCAGTAGGGCCACATGTGTTATCAATGATTTGACCTGGCTATTTACCGATGCGTAATGATGAACGTATGAATGCTCTATTACGTGAAAATTCCAATCCTATCTTTGGTGAAGCCAATGTATACCAAGGCCCACATATAACAGCTAGTACAGACATGGGGACGTATCTCACTTTAATGCCGGTCATCCATCCATGGGTTGGCTGTATCAGTGGTGTACTACACAGTGCAGAATATGAAATCTCTGTACCTGATGTAGCGTACATTAAAACAGCACAAGCATTAGCTATGACAATCGTAGACTTACTATATGATGACGCAGCAGGTGCTAAGAATGTATTAGACAACTTTACACCAGCATTAAATAAAGAAAGCTATATTGAACTCTTTTAGATCGCATTGGAATAGAAAATAAACCACCTAGATAAAGATGAATCTGATTATCTTGTACAATTCACATATATAACTCTATAATGATTTGTTTAAGTCTATTCCTTATATACTAACGTATATATTAGTATATTTTTAGAGGAGATTATGAAAGAGAATCTTGCTTTACTACTAGCTGTCTTATATCTAATCTATAGATTTAAGACATATAAAAAAACTAATAAAATAATAGAAGACAGAATAGAAAATGTTCACAAGCCATACTTTAAACGTATACGAGATGTTTTAGGGTGTTCTGAAGAAGAGGCAGAGAAGGTCGGATTAGCATTAGACAAATATCTTGTACCCTTAGAAAGTAAATTCTATAAAATTAATGATAATACTTACTCATTTGTTGATGCAGGCGGCTTAAAGGAACATTTTCAATAGATCAAAACTATAATTTATTGACATTAGTTTATAACGATGTTGATTTACTAGCTTTACATCAGAAGAATTAAGGAGTTTTTATGCCCATTAAAAAGCTTATAAAGATAACTTGTACAGTAGTTTTATCGTTACTAGTAATTATTCTACTTTTTGTTGGAATTAGAATATACGAATATCAAATATTTATAAACTCTCTTGTAGATTATGGCAAACGAACTGGGTTGAATAAAAATATGACTGGCTTTGCTACAGATTTTCCCTATATATATTCTAATGGTGATTTCGGAATAGTTGTTGTTAACGTATTACCCTATGGTACAGTACGTATTATTCCAAATCATAAAGGCTTTAGTAAAACATTTGAATCTCCAGGAGATAGGGTAATTTAGAGTCTTTGCAAAGAGCATATGGTGATGAACTTATAATTTTAGACAGTATTGATCAATTTTCAGAAGATGAAAGAAAGATTATATCAGAGATAACTAAGAAGGACTCAAAACCAAGATATGATCGTGATACTTGGGTTACTAGATCCTATTGACTTATGGAACGTAAATTTTATAAATAAGTGAATTTGGATAATAGTATATGAAGATTAGAATAGTTAAGTTATTAAATTTAATAAGGTTTAGAATAATTGGAACAATTTTTTTAGCAATTACTATAACAGGTAATGCTATTGAGGCGACTGCACCGAATGTAGACTATAGGTTTATCATACCTATATTAGTTATGGTGGCGTGTTATTAACACCATTAATTCGTGGTCGTCGTATTGTTAAGCGTATATATAGAAGAGGGATAAATCAGTATAATTCGAGATTAACTGTATGTATATTATTTATTTTAGGATTTCACAATAAATTAGTTGGTATACCTATCGCGAAAAAGAGTATTAATGGTTGGTTATTTTTGGGATTTTGGGTTATAGGTTCTATTATTACTTTTATATGGATGTATTCAAATAATGTTCCTATATGGATGTTATCCATTTCTATGATCCTAGCTATTTATAAAACATTAAAGTCATTATATAGTTAGGGCTTTGTCCATTTATTTGAATAAAACATTCTATATTTTAATATGATTTAACATGACTGTTATTTTATATAAGAGTTATTTAAAGCTAGTTAGGAGATAAGTCTGCTAAATGATAAATAAGTTTGATTATACTTTTGGAGTAGTATTATTTATTTTGGTTTGGGATCTTCGTGCGTATTATAAAAATGTATTACAACGGAATTTAACTCGTAAGCAGCAAGAATGGGTAAATAATATGCGATACCCACATTTATATAAATTTACAAATTTAGTAAGTATAGTGGCTGGAATTCTTTTTTTAATATTCTATATGTTCTTTAATTTTGGATATGCTTATTTTTATCCATTATGTGCAGTCCTAGTAATTCATTTTTTTAAAGATTTCATTAGAAATATCCAGAAAAAGGAATCTAGTACATATAAAGATGGACGTAATGAAAATTATATATACATAGTTGGAATCATGTTTATCTTATGGATTATATTTCATTAATTTAATAATGCTATTAAATTAAACTTTTATTTTATGGTTGTAATATCTCCTTAGAAAGAAGACGAATGGAAAAACAAATAGTAAATATATTTTTACTTTTAGGTTTTAATTATTATATGATTAAATCTTGGGGTACACCGAAGGTTACAATTTTAACACTAATTGGCAACTATTTCTTAATCAGTATTTTAATAGAATCGTATTTTGGGTTACCTAAATTCATTGAGGACTTTAATGCACTATTTATGCTTGGAATAGGTATGGTAGGTACTTATATCTTATGGCGTAAAAATAAAGCTGGAACACTAACGGAGTATGAAAAAAGAGGATGGATTCTGACTCGTACTTTCTTAGCATTATTTGTCTTATCTGTATTAGTAGGTGTATTAGTTTTTTTGTTTATGAAGTATATTTATGGGATATATATATAGAACTAGGTTTATTGCTTTTAATAGTTCTAGTCAGACAATTATATATTCTGAAAGATTGACATTCTTCCCTCTATATTGCTACAATATTGTGTATAATATATGCGATGAAGCAGAGTAGTAAACCTCTAGCGAGTGAGGATGGTAAGCTCACATTTGGTTGAAGGCGCTGTAGAGCATTGGCAGGAACGCAGGTATCTGTTAGTAAAGGCCAACATAGAAAAAAGAGGGCGCAAGCCAAATAGGGTGGAACCGCGGGTATGTCCTCTGTCCCTGTAACGTTTTCGTTACAGGGACTTTTTTGTTTGTAACGAAATGGTTGATTTTATGTCGGTTGTGTAAAGTGGAGGCAGCAATGACATTTCAAGAGATTATTTTAAATCTACAAAAATTCTGGAGCGATCAAGGTTGTATCGTTCAAAATCCATATGACATTGAAAAAGGTGCAGGCACAATGAACCCTACATTCTTACATGCTATTGGTCCTGAACCATGGGCGGTATGTTATGTAGAGCCTTCTCGTCGTCCAGCAGACGGTCGTTATGGTGATAATCCTAACCGTTTGTTCCAACATCATCAATTCCAAGTTATTGTGAAACCATCTCCAGATAATATCCAAGAATTGTACTTACAATCCTTGGCTACATTAGGCATTCACGCTGAAGATCACGATATCCGTTTTGTTGAGGATAACTGGGAATCTCCAACATTAGGCGCTTGGGGACTTGGTTGGGAAGTATGGCTCGACGGTATGGAAGTAACGCAGTTCACATATCTCCAAACAAGTTGGTTCCATCGACTGTAAACCAGTATCCGTTGAAATTACATATGGTTTAGAACGTTTAGCTATGTACATTCAAGGCGTAGAAAATGTATATGACCTTAAATGGAATGAAAACGTTACATACGGCGATGTTTGGCATGCCAATGAAGTTGAACAATCCGTATATAACTTTGAATTAGCTGATACAGATATGCTTTTCAAATTGTTTGATATGTACGAAGCAGAAGCAAAACGCGTTTTGCGAGCCGGTTATGTATTACCAGCTTACGACTATGTATTGAAATGTTCCCACACATTCAACTTGCTTGATTCTCGTGGTGCTATTTCCATCAAACGTACTGCTTTCATCGGTCGCGTACGTGCATTAGCTCGTATTTGTGCACAACAATACCTTGCTAAACGCGAAGAATTAGGTTTCCACTTTGAAAGGAGAGATAAATAAGATGGCAAAGGATTTTATTATTTGAAATCGGTGCAGAAGAAATTCTGCCGGCTTTATGCCATATCTTAGGTCAATTGAAACAATTGGCTGAAACAAAATTAAATGATGCCCATCTTCCTTTGAAAGCATCGCAACATACGGTACACCACGTCGTTGTCTCTTATCGAAAGGTCTTTGCTGGACACATCTGCTGAAATCAGCGAACGTCATAAAGGTCCTTCTGCATCCATCGCATATGATGCTGATGGTAATGCAACAAGCAAATGCATCGGCTTTGCTCGTGGTAAAGGTCTTGATGTAGCCGATCTCGTTGTAGAAGACGGTTATATTTACGCTGAAACTAAAACTGCCGGCGTACCTGCAAAAGATATTGTTACAGACATGTTGCCACAATTGATTACAGGCCTTAATTTCCCTAAATCCATGCATTGGGGCAATTTAGATGCTAAATTCGTACGTCCTGTACGTTGGCTTGTAGCATTACTTGATGAAGAAGTAATTCCTGTAGAATTTGCTACTGTAAAATCTGGTAATGTAACACGTGGTCATCGCTTCTTAGGTGCTGATGAAATTACTATTAAAAATGCAGCATCTTATGTAGACACATTAAAAGAAAACTTTGTTATGGTTGATCAAGACGCACGTCGTGAGTTGATTTCCAAACAATTACATGATATAGCCTTCTTAAAAATGCATCCATTGTTTGGGATGATGATTTGTTAGAAGAAATCAACTATCTTGTTGAATGGCCTACAGCATTGTGCGGTGGCTTTGAAGAGTCCTACTTGGCACTTCCTGATGCACTATCATTACACCAATGAAAGACCATCAACGCTACTTCCCATTGGTTGACCAAGATGATAAATTGTTGCCAATGTTCTTAACAGTGCGCAATGGTTCTGACCATTCCATCGAAGTAGTTCAAGCTGGTAATGAACGCGTATTGCGTGCTCGTCTAGATGATGCTAAATTCTTCTTTAATGAAGACCGCAAGAAACCTCTTATCGACCGTCAAGATGGGTTGACTAAAATCGTATTCCAAGAAGGCCTTGGTAATTTAGCAGATAAAACTGAACGCTTTGCTTAAATTGGGCCGTGTTTTTGGTGAAGAATGTGGTTTACACGAAGATGCAGCTGTTGTATTGGAACGCGCTACAGAGCTTGCTAAAACTGACCTTTACAACAGGTATGGTTACAGAGTTCACTGAATTACAAGGTGTGATGGGTAAAGAGTACGCTTTAATTTGATGGTGAATCTGAGGTAGCAGAAGCTATTTTCGAACAATATTTACCACGCTTTGCAGGCGATGTATTGCCTCAAACAGAAGCAGGTAAAGTATTGTCCATCATCGATAAAGTAGATAACATCGTTGCTACTTTCAGCCGTGGTTTAATTCCTACAGGTTCTCAAGATCCATATGCATTGCGTCGTCAAACAATTGGTATTTTGAACATCTTGCTTGGTAGCGAATGGAATATCAGCTTGCGTCCAATTTTCAAAGCATCTATGGAGTTATTGAATGTAGCTGCTGATAAACAAGAGGAATTGCTTAACCAAGTAGAAGAGTTCTTCACACTACGCTTGAAAAATATTTTCCTTGATCGCGAAGTGCCTCATCATGTAATCGACTTGTTGTTATCCAACAACGAATTGTCCGTTGCTGATGCAGAAGGTCTTGTAAACGCATTGTTAGCAAATCGCATCGATGAAAATGTTGAGCTTGTTCAAGCTTATACTCGTATGTACAATCTTGTAAAAGATGTGGAATATACAGGTGTTAATAGCGACTTGTTAAAAGAAGATGCTGAAAAAGCATTGTTCGAAGCTGCTTCTAAAGCTTCCGAAGCTAGCCTTGCCAGACAGCAAATGATTACACTGCTGTTGTAGCGTTCCTTACTTTGGTTCCGCCATCAACAAATTCTTTGAAGATGTAATGGTTATGGATAAAGACGAAGCTATTAAAGCTAACCGTTTACAACTCGTTCGTTTAGCTTATAGTGTAATGGCTATTATCGGCGATATTAGTGCATTAAAATAATATATTGGGTAAAAGATAGATAAAACTTTTACAGTAATATATGAAAGAAGAGGTACTATTGGTACCCCTTGCTTTTACGAAGAATATACAAATTTTATGCAGGATTTTTGAGACTATGGCGAATATCTTATAATATACAAAGTTGTATGAGGAGATAACTCGTCATGAATCATGATGAATTATTATATAAAGCCTTATGTAAGGTGCCAAATGGTAAAGAAAGTCTCGTGATAAAATAATTATAGAATTATATATGCGAATCTGAAGGGGCATCTCAAAACAATTAGTAGATGCCTTTAATATGCGTCCTGCTACAGTATCATCAGAGCAGACCGATATTCCATTGAATTAGGGTATGTAAAAGCCATATCGATTATATGGATAAACGAATTCCGTAGTAGGGCTCACTGAAGAGGGGAAACGATTAGGTAAGTCATTGTTACATCTCATATGACCAATTTCTAATGTACCTATTTTCTGATTTTTCTGATGATGAAAAGATGATTTATACCGCTTATTAGGTAAGTTAAAGCGCCCAATCTTAAGTAAATAATTAGTTTCTCAAAATTATATAGAAAATAATTTCATGGAACGTGATTTTATGATAATTATATTGCTGTTAATTTGAGACAGTCCGCCGCCTATAAGGGTAGGTATTGAATGTCTGCAAACAGGAGGAAACAATGAACATTATTAACGTACTTGAACAAGAACAACTTGTACAGACATCCCTACTCCTTCCGCGCTGGTGACACAGTTCGCGTACACGTAAAAGTAAGGTGTCTCGTGAACGTATCCAAGTATTCGAAGGTTTGGTAATTAAACGTCAAAACGGTGGCGTACGTGAAACTTTCACAGTTCGTCGTATTGCATCCGGTGTAGGTGTAGAACGTACATTCCCACTTCACAGCCCACGCTTAGCTAAAATCGAAGTTATGCGCCGTGGTGTTGTTCGTCGTGCTAAATTGTACTACTTACGTAACCTTACTGGTAAGTCGCTCGTATTCGCGAAAACGCTAATAAATTATAAAAGTCGCCGTTGGCTTACCTTTATTTTGCTAAAATTTAGATATGAAAGGAAATACTATGGCAGATTCACCTATCGTACATTGGTTCCCTGGGCATATGGCGAAAGCCACACGTATGATTACGGAGTATATCAAAAAGGTAGACGTAGTTATCGAGTTACTCGATGCGCGTATTCCTCGTCTCTAGTGCTAACCCTGTAATTACTGAACTCGTTGGTCAGAAACCTCATATCGTACTGTTAAATAAAGTAGATTTAGCAGATCCTAAAGCTACAAAGGAATGGACTGAATTCTTTACTAAACAAGGTATCACAGTGCTGGCTATCGATTCTAAGTCTGGCAAGGGTAATAAGAAGTTAATATCTACGGTAGAGCGTTTGAGCAAGCCTATCATCGATCGTTGGGTAGCTAAAGGTATTCGTAGCCGTTCTGTACGTACTATTATTTTAGGTATTCCTAATGTAGGTAAATCTACGTTGATTAATTCTTTAGCTGGCTCTGCGAGCAACACGTACAGCTAACAAAGCTGGTCTCGACACGTGGCCAACAATGGGTTAAGATTGGTAAAAATCTTGAATTGCTTGATACACCAGGCGTATTATGGCCTAAATTAGAGGACCAACGTGCAGCGGCTCGCCTTGCTATGACAGGTGCTGTTTCTGATGATGTGTACGACTTAGAGCATGTTATGAAACAGTTATTAAATCATTTATTGACGAATACACCAAATATTTTGGTAGAACGTTATAAATTAAAAGAAGAAGAGATGACAGATGTGGATACTATTCTTGAAAGCATCGGTCGTCGTCGTTGTCTCGTTAGTGGTGGTGTAGTAGACTTTTAAAGCGCGTCGCATCATCTTGCAAGACTATCGCAACACTAAATTAGTACACCATTTATCGATAAAGTTGATGATGAACCATACTATCCTGAAAACGGTGAGGACACACAAAATGGATAAGGATACATTTAGTAAATTAAAAGTAGCAGATATAAAAGCTCTTTTTGAAACTGAACAAGCCTTAGAGATTTTGTCTTTAGCCCAAGAGGATACTCGAAGTTCTGTATTCACGCTTTATATTAAGCGCCAAGAAAAGAGTTAAAAGAACAACAACGCCTCATGAGCATGTATGACTATGAAGGCGCCTTCTACGATCAAGGTATGTATCATGTACTGGTGTCGATGAGGTAGGTCGTGTCCTAATTGCAGGACCTGTAACGGTAGTGCTGTTATATTGCCCCTATGACATTAATTCCTGGTTTAAATGACTCTAAAAAGCTAACTGAAGAAAAGCGTGAAACCCTCTACGATATTATCATGAAAGAAGCCGTAGCCAGTTACTGTATTTTACGGCCCAGAAAGATTGATGAACTCAACATCTACGAAGCAACGCGACAAGCGATGTATGAGTATGATTCGCATCGCCTCACCGTACCCGCTGAAGTAGTGGCTGATGCTATGAAATTGTCTGATTTGACGATTCCTGTGGAGTCCATAATTAAGGGCGATAGTAAAAGCGCTAATATTGCTGCCGCATCCATCATTGCAAAGGTTACGCGAGATCGATATATGAAGAGCCTCGATGACGAATACCCTGGTTATGGATTTGGTATTCATAAAGGCTATTATACGGAGTTACATAAAGAAGCTGTTGAACAACAAGGTGTAACACCACTACACCGCAAGAGCTTTGAACCTATTAAATCTATTGTTCGCTGGGTTAAGCCAGAGTAATTCGTAATAAATTTATTTTATGATTCTACTATTAAGTTAACTTCTATATTTGTATTAATTGTTTTAGTTGTATCATTATAAATCATATATTAATATACTGTAAAGAGGTTCCTATTGGTCACCGATGTGACTATTAGGAACCTCTTTTCTATTTACTTTTATAGTCTCTATATTCTACGCTACAAGTAAGAGTTACCTGTTGAAAGTTTAGATGTAGATTGAGTGATAACTATTCTATAAGTTATTGTAGTTACTACACGTATATAGGAGGTATATATGAAAACGATTAGTACGGGTAAAGCATTTAATGAACTCGATTCCAAGGAACTTGGAAAATGGGGTGAACGAGTGGCCATTAAATATATTGAAAAAATAGGCCTTACTGTCGTAGATACAAATTATCGAACTAGATTAGGTGAAATCGATATTATTGCTAAACGTGATTTAGTCTATCACTTTATTGAAATTAAAGCCCGTCGAGGAATGCAGCATGGATTAGCTCGAGAAGCGGTGACAAAGAAGAAACAAAAGCATATTAAACGGGCAGCCATGTTATTTTTGTATGATCTACATCAGAAAAGACGGCGCTGGAAAGAGTTATCCTTTGATGTAATCGAAGTGTACTTGCATGAAGACTTTCAAAGTTCCATTCATTATTTGCCGCAGTGCTTTTAGAGAGGTTACCTATGTATGCAAACTATATGGAGCCACCTTACATGGCATAGATGGATGCATTATAACGGTAGAGGTCGATATATCGCAAGGTTTACCTGTATTTGATATCGTAGGACTGCCTAATCAGTCCGTAAAGGAAGCTCGGGAACGTGAGGGCGGCTATCAAAAATAGTGGCTAATGACTTTAATGAGGCGTATCGTAGTCAATCTAGCACCTGCTACAATTCGTAAAAGTAGTGCAGGACTCGATTTAGCGATTGCTTTAGGGGTTCTCATTGCATCGGGGCAGATAAAGGGGCGTAAAGCTAATATTTCAGCTTTATTGAATAGATGTCTATTTATGGGTGAGCTAGCCTTAGATGGTTCACTGCTACCGACCTTTGGAACCTTGGCGATGTCATTAGCAGGGTTAGAAGCTAATTACAACACTATATATACAAGCGTAGAAAATGGATATAATCTAAAAGCTATTCCTAATCTTACTATATATGGCGAGTCTTCATTACAAAATATTATTACCGTCTTAGAAGACCAAGTTAAATCTAAATCTATTTCAACTGCCAAAAAGGTAAAAATAGGGAAAAATCAAGATGAGATATTAACAGATACGATGGATAATAAAACCATAATACTCACGTATGATGTAGATTTTGGCGATGTACAAGGTCAAGAGCTTGGTAAACGCGCCATGCTCATTAGCGCTGCAGGACATCATCATTGTATTATGATAGGTCCTCCCGGTGGTGGTAAAACGATGATGGCTGAACGATTACCGACCATATTGCCTCCTATGACTTGGAGTGAGATGGTTGAGGTAAGTCGCATCCAAGATGTGATCGGTTTACTCGGTGATAAGGGACTCGTTAAAACTAGGCCTTTTAGGCATCCACATCATACGGCCACTTTAGCGAGTATGGTGGCGGAGGTATACAAGGCCGTCCTGGGAGGTCACACTTGCTCACGGTGGTGTTTTATTTATGGATGAAGCACCAGAGTTTCAGCGCCAAGTTATTGATGCGTTAAGGCAGCCCTTAGAGTCTCGCACAATTACTATCAATAGGTCTCAAGGTAATTATATGTATCCTGCCAATTTTATTTGTATATTGGCCGAAATCCTTGTCCCTGTGGTTATTATCATGACCCACATAGGGAATGCATATGTTCTGAAACGATGGTTAAAAACTATCAGCAACGGTTGTCAGGACCTATTATGGACCGCATAGATTTACATATTCCCGTTGAAAGACCATCTAGAAAAATTATTAGATAATTCGACGTCTACTATGACAAGTGAAATCATGAGGCAACAAGTTATGTTGGCAACTGCTTTGCAACAGAAACGGTATGAAAACTTAGAATTTAATTCTAATGGAGCCAAATTCTCATAAGGCCATAGGTGAGCCATGTAATATTACTGATAAGGCATGGAGTGTATTGGGCAATATATTTGATCACTTTCATTTAAGTGGGCGTGCCTTTGATCGCATATTAAAGGTGGCTCGTACTATAGCGGACCTTGAGGAAAATCCACAAGTGGAGCCTCATCATATTTCCGAGGCTATGTTGTTTAGAACAGGTAAATAGGTGTAAAGATGACTAGATACGATGATACTATTTATATTGTTGGTTTGCAAAGTTTATATAATGTGGGAGCCATACGTACGGCGTTTCATAGAGGATTTTGGTCGCCCTATGATGCTCGGGAAGCCGTTAAGAAGGTTGAAAATCAAAGCCTTATTCACATATTTCTAACACTGATAAACGTGCTATAGCATCATCGGCTAAGGATGAAAAGTTAGATTATATAATTCATAAAATAGACGAATATAAGATGGATGTTACTACCTTTTTAGATAAAGATTTTCCATCTATCTTGAACCATATTTATAATCCACCGGCTATACCTGTTTATGCGAGGTAATAGAGCACTTTTAGATAAACGGCTAAATCGGATTGCCCTTGGGGCATGGCGCTGTTCATTATAATGGACGGAATGTGGCGAGAATGCTTGGTAAAGAGCTCGGTAAATACAGCACTATTATAGTCAGTGGAGGTGCACGAGGTATTGATACACATGGTCATGAAGGACTATTAGCTAGCCTAGGGTATGGTATTGTGGTCATGGGTTGTGGCTTAGATATAGTATATCCACGAGAAAATACAAAATTATTTGATCGAATCCTACAAAACAATGGTTTGCTTGTATCTGAATACCCACCTGGTACGCCACCATCTGCTAAACATTTCCCCGCCTCGAAATCGTATCATTAGCGGTTTTAGTAGAGGTGTAATCGTAGTAGAGGCAAAAAGGAAGTAGTGGTTCATTGATTACGGCGGATATGGCTGTTAGCGAAGGTCGAGATGTATTTGTAGTACCTTGTAATTTATTAGACCATACAGCAGATGGCAATAAATTCCCTCATGCGTAATGGAGCCTTTGTATTAACTGGTTATGAGGAGACATCGTTAAGGAATACTCATTTAACCTTACGAGATATGTATAGTACTAAAGAAAAACTTTCACCACCGAATAAAAGATATACTATGGGTGTAAAAGATAGTAATCAAATAGAGAATAATACTCAGGGTGTTGATACACACGGGCTCTCTATGTTGTTTTAATGTGGAGAGGAGTTTAATATTGAGTGAAATACCTCATGATCGTTGTATCACGGTTAGTGATATTTTGAAAGCGACCTCTATTCCATTACAACAAACAACTGCCTTATTACTAGAGTTAGAAATGGAAGGGCTATAGAACATCAACCGCCGAGGCTATATTAATATGACTAGGAGTGATATAATTTGTCCATTAAACGATCAATCGTTATTGGCGAGCCAAAAGCAGCTAGTACTAGTAAAGATACTAAAAAGAAAAGTACTAAAAAAGAGAGTACTACGATAAAGCGTAAGGTTACTAAAGAAGCCCCTTACTCCCATGGAATCGTACGTGATAAATCCGTACTACAAACCTCCGTGCCACCAGAGCAACGAGAGAACCACGCGTATATAATCCTGATGGCAAAGTATTGGTTATCGTAGAGTCTCCTGCTAAATCTAAAACAATTGAAAAATTCTTAGGCCCTAACTATGTTGTAAAGGCGAGTATTGGGCCACTTACGAGATTTGCCAAAGTCTCAAATGGGTATCGATATCGAACATGATTTTACACCGCGCTATAGCAATCTAGTAACTCGTAAAAGGTTATAGATGAACTCGTTTCCTATGCCGATGAAAGTAGTGCCGTATTGCTCGCCACTGACCCGACCGAAGGAAGCCATTTCATGGCATTTGGCGTACATTCTTAATGTAGATCCAACGTCTACATGCCGTATTACATTTAACGAGATTTACTAAAATGCAGTAGCGGAAGCTTTGGAATCTCCACGTACAATCGATGAACATGGTAGATGCTCAACAAGCACGCCGTGTTAGACCGTATCGTAGGTTATAAATTGAGCCCTTTATTATGGAAAAGGTTTGTAAAGGTCTTTAGTGCAGGACGTACAGTCCGTTGCTGTTCGTCTCATCTGTGAACGAGAACGAGAAATACAAGCCTTTGTGCCACAAGAATATTGGACCATTGAAGGCAATTTTGAAACGCCTAAAAAGAGGCTTCACAGCAGAATTAACTCATATTAAAGGTGAAAAATCGATATTACTACTGAAAGTGAAGCGCAAGCCGTAGTAGATGCCATTGGCGGAGCCGATGCAGTAGTGACAAATATTGAAAAGCGCAAACGTTCTCGTGCTAAGACTCCCTTTACAACGTCTACGCTTGCAACAAGATGGTGTGCGTAAATTGAACTTTGCGCAAAGCGTACCATGATGATTGCCTCCAACATCTTTACGAAGGTCTTGAAATCGGTTCCTATGGTCACGTAGGTTTGATTACGTACATGCGTACAGACTCTACGCGTATCTCTAAAGAGATGCAGGAATCATGGCTAAGGACTATATTATTCGTAACTATGGTGAAGATTATTATCCTTCTAAACCTAATATGTGTGGTGGTGCTGGTTCTGCCTAAGATGCGCATTTGCCCACATCCAGTTACCTAAAAGAAATTCTTGAGTCGTGATGAACTTAAACTTTATACGTTAATTTGAATCGTTTAATGAGGAGCAAATGGCACCACAACAAAACGAATCTACAACCATTGAATTGACCGTTCATGATGATTACACATTAAAGCGACAGGCTCCGCGTAATCTCTCCCAGGTTTCAGTGCCGTTTATGAAGATGCGAAAAGAGGATGTTCCTCAATTGCCAGCTCTTAAAAAGAATGATGTTCATACAGGAGGTATTGCCTGAACAACATTTCACGCAACCACCTCCACGTTACCTGAGGCCTTTATTAAAACGCTTGAAGAACTCGGTATTGGTCGTCCTAGTACGTATGCGCCAATTTTAGATACTATCGTTAGCCGTAACTATGTAGAAAATACAAATAAACAATTTGTTCCTACAGAGTTAGGCTTTGTTGTGGTAGACTTCTTGATAGCGTACTTTGAAAAAATCATCAATACTGGCTTTACACGAGACCTTGAAGAAGAGCTTGACGCTATTGCATCCGGTAAGGATACATATCTAAAGGTATTGTCTGATTTCTATGAAGTATTCGCTAAAGAGCTAGAAGATGCGAGCGATGTAGATCGCATTGAAATTGCATCTATGGAAAGTGATGAAACGTGCGAACTCTGTCATAGCCCTATGGTATATAAATTTGGTCGCTATGGTAAGTTCCTTGCATGTTCTAACTTCCCAGAATGTAAAATACTAAACCTATTACGGTAGGGACAGGTGTAACTTGCCCTAAATGTAAGGAAGGGGAAATCGTAGAGCGTAAGTCTCGCCGTGGTCGTCTATTCTACGGCTGTAATCGATATCCACAATGTGACTTTACATTATGGGATAAACCAACCATGATTTCTGTGAAACATGTGGTTCTATTATGGTTGAAAAGACATATAAAAATGGTACAACTAAAAAGTTCTGTTCCAATGAAACATGTCTAACTAGACCACCAAAGAAAACAAGAAAGAAAAAAAGCGAAGCTAGTGAAGAAACTGTAAAAGAATCTAAAGAATCTGAAAAATCTAAAGAATCTAAAAAGTCTAGCAAAGCTAAAAAAGAGGAAACAACTGTTGAATAATAAAAATGTTATTGTTATTGGTGCGGGCCTAGCAGGTTCTGAAGCGGCTTGGCAACTCGCTAACCGAGGCATTCATGTAGACTTATATGAAATGCGTCCCGTGAAGAGTTCTCCTGCGCACCAAACAGATCAATTTGCAGAGCGTATGTAGTAACTCCTTGCGAGCTGGCAATATTGAAAATGCAGTAGGTCTCTTTTAAAAGAAGAAATGCGTCGTTTAGGTTCCCTGATTATGGAATGTGCTGATGCAACTGCTGTACCTGCCGGTGGTGCCTTGGCCGTTGATCGTCATTTATTTAGTGAAATGGTGACTGAAAAGGTAAAGGGACATCCTAATATTACAGTTCACAATGAAGAAGTAACTGAGATTCCTCCCTGAAGGCACTGTTATTTGCTTCTGGTCCACTTTACGTCCAGCTATTAGGTGATAAGATTAAAGCCTTAACAGGTGAAACAGGTTTTTCTACGATGCAGCCTCCTATTGTTACGGCAGAATCTTTAAATGACGATGTTATTGCTTTCGTTACGACAAGGGCGATGCGGATTATCTTAACTGTCCTATGACCGAAGAAGAATATAAAGCGTTCTGGCATGAGCTCACTAAGCTGAAGCTGTGCAACCAAAGGATTTTGAAAAGGAAATCTATCTTTGAAGGTTGTGCATGCCTGTAGAAATCATGGCCAGCCGTGGTGAAGATACATTACGCTATGGACCATTAAAACCAGTTGGTTTAGTAGATAAGCGTACCAATGAGGAATCTTATGCAGTTGTTCAATTGCGTAAGGAAAATAAGGAAGGCACTATGTTTAACTTGGTAGGCTTCCAAACTCATTTAAAATGGGGCGAACAAAAGCGTGTATTCGGTATGATTCCAGGCCTAGAAAATGCCGATTTTATTCGTTATGGCGTCATGCACCGCAATACATATATTAACTCTCCTGAGTTGTTGAATCATGCATTCCAACTTAAAAAGGAACCACGCCTATTTTTCGCTGGTCAAATGACAGGCGTAGAAGGGTATTTAGAATCTGCTGCGAGTGGTCTCATGGTGGTGGTCTTCAAGCAGAACGTTATTTAGAGGAACGCTCATTTATTGATTTCCCTAAAACTACGGCGGCAATCGGCTCTCTCAGCTACTATATTTCTAACTACGAAGGGTCTAACTTCCAACCGATGAATGTCAACTTTGGCATCATGGATCCATGGCCTCAAAAAAGTACGTAAGAAAAAAGAGAAAAATGCACTCATTGCTAATCGAGCATTAGAAGAACTGGATGCATTAAAAGCTAAAGAAAATATATAAGGTTTAGTCTAATAAATTAAATTACTCAATACTATATGAGTTTTTAAGATTTATAAAGAAAAATCCTTCATTCAAAGGGAAGCCAATGAATGAAGGATTTTTTATTATTGATAATAGATGTTTCTTATTATTTGTTATTATTTACGTTTTTTTGTTTTAGGTACTGTTGCTGTAGTTTCCAGTACAGGTTGATTTTTCTTTTCTAAGTAACCTAAGTAGATAAATAAACAAATACCAATGATGATGACAATCAAGCTAGTCATTTGAGCAGATTTTAAGCCTAATGTTAAATTTACATAATCGCCACGCAAGAACTCTAAGAAGAAACGAGCTGTAGAGTAGAGAATAGCATATAGGACAAATACTTGACCTTTAGCATGTTTGAAGGAACCAAATAATAAAAGGGCAACAAAGATAAGAATATCGATCTGACCTTCCCAGATTTCGGCTGGCCATAATGGTTGATTGCCGTAGGTGCGATGAGCCAACGTGCTTTCAGGGTAGAGAATACCAAAATTACCGCCCGTAGGATGACCAAAGGCATCGCCATTTAAGAGATTTGCCATACGGCCTACAGATTGTGCCAAAATCAATGCTGGTGCGAATAAATCGGCAAAAGCCCAAAAGTCGATATTATTTTTACGTAAGTACCAATAGCCTGCCTGCAATGGTGCCAAGAACGACACCGCCTTGAATGGCCATGCCACCTTGCCATACAAAGGGGATTTCTAGTAAATGATTGCCATAGTACTGCCAATCAAAGAAGAACACATCCCATAATCTGGCACCAATGAGACCTGCTACGGCAACAGTAATGGAAAAGTCGATGATATGTTCATGCCAACCACGACCATCTTTTTTTAATAAAACATAGGCAACCGAGGCACCACAGATGATAGCTAATGCTAACATGGCACCATAGGCTCTTATAGGGAAGTCCCCTATAAAGAATAGATATTGATGCATATAAAACTCCTTTTGTAATAACTTTGTATTGTATAAGGTAAATTATAAATTACATGTACCCTTCATGCAACAACTGAGATGAATTCTATATAATATGGTATAATATAGAGATTGAAATTGTATCCCCTTTAGGGGGCTAGAGTTAGGAGAGTTCATGATTCGCAAATCTACTATTTTAAAATCCTTAACAGCTTTAGTAATGTCCGCATTATCTACGACTGCAGTACAAGCTGAGGTGTTGGTTCCCATTGACCAATTCTTAGCAAATACAACGCGTCATTACGAGGCAAATCAATATAAAACATCCTATACGGTGTATGTACCTCAAACAGAGTTACAAGGAAATGCTATTGTTTTAAATCCTGCTGCCGTTGGTGAACCGGTAAAATTGCCAACTACAAGTAAAAATGGCTTTACCTATGTCGATATTGAGTCTGATCCAGCTATGCTCGGTGTGAGCTATACAAAGGTCAATGGTCAATTAACATTAGGTCCTGCACCGCAAGCCTCTACAGTAAAAGCTCCTTATACAATGCAAACACCATTGTCTTGGGCCTTTGATCCATGGCCAACACAGGGGACTCCATATCAAGCAAAGCTGAATTCCAGTGGTGATAATATCATTTCTCCAAGTTGGTTAAATTACATAGCCTTGGCCTTGAAGCAAGTCCTAATGTAAGTATTGATTATGTTAACGATTATAAGAGCAAAGGTTACCACGTATGGCCTTTGATTACGAATCGTTTTGATCCTGGCTTTACAAGTGGCATCTTAGCAGATCAATCTGTATGGAAAAAATATGCTCATAATCTTGTGCAATATGCCTATATTTACGGATTTGATGGCTATAACTTTGACTTTGAAAATATTGATTATGCCGACCGTGATCGTTTAACAGCATTTGTGGCATATTTATCGAATCATTTACATCAATACAATATTAAAACATCCATCGATGTAACTGGTTATTCTGATAGCCCAGAATGGTCCTTAGTATATAACCGCAGTGCCTTTGCTAATTCCGTAGACTATGTAGTTCTCATGGCGTATGACGAAACATGGGCTAAAAGTACAACAGCAGGTCCTGTAGCAAGTTATCCATGGGTTCGCAATCATACAGAAAAAATGCTTTCTGAAGTACCATCCCAAAAACTAGTACTAGGTGTACCATTCTATATGCTTGCTTATGGCATGATACTAATGGCTATGCAAAAGGTGAAACTTTTAGCATGAAAAACACAGGTAGCTATTTTGGCAAATTACAAAGATAAAATGACTTGGGATGATCGATTAAAACTATATTATTTATCTATCCCAACTGGCTCTGGTTCTGACCGTATCTGGTTTGAAGATAATACGTCTTTAGGTTTGAAACTAGATCTCGTAAAAGAATTACAGCTTGGTGGTTTTGCTGCATGGCGTAAAGGCTTTGAAGATGAAAGTACTATCGCTATGATTCAAGGTAAAGACTTAGGTCGTGGCATCCCTAAATCTCCTACAGCGGTTGCTCCTGAACCTGTAGTAGAAGAAACAAAACCATTAACTAAGCTAGAACAATACAAATTGCGCTTAGAAGAAAAAGAAAAGGCAAAAGCCGCTAAGGCAGAAGCGAAACGCAAGGCTAAAGAGGAAAAAGAATTAGCTAAACGAAAAGCTAAAGAAGAAGCGCAGCAAGCTAAAGCTGAGAAAAAACGTCAAGCTGAGGAAGCCAAGGCAGAGAAAAAACGTTTAGAAGAAGAGGCTAAAGCGCAAAAGGAACGTGATGCACAAGAGGCAAAGGATACAATTGCTTCTTATAAGAGTCATGGTTCTGTTCAAAATACAACTACTAAAAACGAATTAACAAAATCTGTACAAGTAGTAAAACGCTAGAGTTTGACTGCTTTCATAGTAAGTAGTAAAATAAAAATATTAATTATAAAACGGCAACTAATGAGGTTGACTATATGAGGAGGCCCCTACATGAATGAAAAATATGTAGCCCAAGATATTGAGAAAAAGTGGCAAAAGTATTGGGACGATAACCATACATTTAAAACAGAATATGATGAATCTAAAGAAAAATACTATGTATTAGAAATGTTCCCGTACCCATCTGGTAACTTACACATGGGTCACGTGCGTAACTATTCCATTGGTGACGTAGTAGCTCGTTTCAAAAAAATGAAGGGCTTTAACGTATTACATCCAATGGGCTGGGACTCCTTTGGTATGCCTGCTGAAAATGCGGCTATCAAACATGGTATTGCACCTAAAACATGGACACTAGACAACATCGAGAACATGAAATTGCAACAAAAAGCACTTGGCTTGTCCTATGATTGGGACCGTGAAGTTGCAACATGTAAAGAAGATTATTACAAATGGACCCAATGGTTCTTCCAACAATTCTATAAAAAAGGTTTAGCATACAAAAAAGAAGCTAAAGTAAACTGGTGTGAAACGTGCCATACTGTATTGGCGAACGAACAAGTTATCGACGGTGCTTGCTGGCGCTGTGATAACCCAGTTGAGAAAAAAGATTTGTCTCAATGGTTCTTGCGTATTACAGAATATGCTGATCGCTTGTTAACTGATTTAGACACTCTTGATCACTGGCCACAACGCGTTAAATTGATGCAAAAGAACTGGATTGGCCGCTCTGAAGGTACAGAGTTCTCCTTCGAAGTTCCATCCATTAATGAACGTGTATCTGTGTATACTACACGAGTTGATACTATTTATGGCGTAAGCTATGTAGTATTGGCTCCTGAACATCCATATGTAGAACGCCTTATTGAAAATGCTACTAATAAAGCTGAATTGGAAGCTTTCATTACGCGTATGCGCAATATGAGCGATATCGACCGTACATCTACAGATGCACCAAAAGAAGGTATGTTCACTGGTTCCTATGCAGTAAACCCGATGTCTGGCGAACAAGTTCCAGTTTGGATTGCAAACTATGTATTAGTAGACTACGGTACAGGCGCTGTAATGGGTTCTCCTGCACATGATGAACGTGACTGGGAATTTGCTCATAAATACGATTTGCCAATTAAACAGGTTGTAGCTCGGGAAGGCGAAGAATATAGCCTTGAAAAATGGCAAGAATGGTACCATGAAGATGGCATTCTAGTTAACTCTGGCGATTATAACGGCCAAACATCTGAAGAGGCTCGTAAAAATATTACAGCTGCTCTTAATGAACGCGGTATTGGTGAAGGTAAAGTAAACTTCCGCCTTCGCGACTGGTTGATTTCTCGTCAACGTTACTGGGGCGTGCCAATTCCTGTAGTATATTGTGAAAAATGCGGTGAACAACTCGTTCCTGAAGAGCTGCCAGTACGCTGCCAGAGGGATGTCAATTTGAATCTGGTGCCGTATCTCCATTGGCTACATCTGAAAGCTTCTTAAATACTACATGTCCTAAGTGTGGTGGTCCTGCACGTCGTGAGACAGATACAATGGACACATTTATCGATTCCTCTTGGTACTTCTTGCGCTATACAGACGCTAAAAACGACCAAGTTCCATTCGATAAAAAAATGGCTAATTACTGGATGAACGTTGACCAATATATCGGTGGTATTGAACATGCTATCTTGCACTTGTTGTACTCCGATTCTTTGTGAAAGTTATTCATGATTTAGGCCTTATCGAAGCTAACGAACCATTCCGTGGTTTGTTGACACAAGGTATGGTTCTTAAAGAAGGCAGCAAGATGTCTAAATCCAAAGGTAATGTAGTTTCTCCTGAAGAAATTATCAATACCTATGGTGCAGATACTGCTCGCTTGTTCATTCTATTTGCAGCGCCTGTAGATCGTGACCTTGATTGGTCTGACCAAGGCGTTGAAGGTTCTTACCGTTTCTTAGGTCGTGTATGGCGTATCGTTGATGCATATAACGAAGAAGCTAAGAACAATGTAACAGGTGAACTTACAAAAGACGAATTTGCATTGCGTCGTGAGTTACACCGCGTTATCAAAAAGGTAACAGAAGATCTAGATAACAACTTCAACTTCAATACAGCCATTTCTGCCATCATGGAACTTGTAAATGCTATGTATGCTCATAAGGATAAAGCTGAAACAATCAATAGTCTCTTTGGCTAATGAATTGACTCATTCCTTATTACTTCTTTTAGCACCATTCGTTCCTCATATGACAGAAGAGTTGTGGCATGAATTGGGTGAAACTACATCCATCCACACTGAAAATTGGCCTGTATATGAAGAGGCAGCTCTTGTTGTAGATGAAGTAGAAGTAGTATTACAAGTAAATGGTAAAGTTCGTGATAAACTTACTGTTTCCGTAAATATTACGAAAGAAGAATTAGAAACATTGGCTAAAGAATCTAGCCGTGTTCAAGAGTTTACAGAAGGTAAAAATATTGTAAAAGTTATTTATGTACCTGGTAAACTTGTAAATATCGTTGTTAAATAACGATATCCATTCGTGTTCCCCAACTACATAGGTAGAAGGGGCTTATTTTATAAAGTGAGGTAATTATGGCAAAACGTAGCGATTACATTTCCTGGGATGAATACTTCATGGGCGTTGCCATTTTGGCAGCACAACGTTCTAAAGATCCTAATACACAAGTAGGTGCCTGTATCGTAAGCAATGACAATAAAATCTTATCCATTGGTTATAATGGTATGCCTTTAAACTGTAGTGATGATGACTTTACGTGGGAACGCGATACAGCAGATGATAATAAATACTTTTATACTGTACATAGTGAACTCAATGCCATACTTAATTATCGGGGCGGTTCTTTAGAAGGTTCTAAAATATATGTAACACTATTCCCTTTGTAATGAATGTGCAAAAGCCATCATTCAAAAGTGGCATCAAAGCTGTTATCTACCGTGATGATTCTTTACAAAGATACAAAGAAGAAAAGCATCTAAACGGATGCTAAAAACAGCAGGCGTAGAAATTATTGAATATAAACCTA
>SCPN01000220.1_pt1 | contig 22856 bp, 17 predicted proteins | sample 6106831 | NCBI WGS metagenome assembly SCPN01 (sample SAMN10720447, study PRJNA508395) | human gut metagenome | isolation source: Participant 1, 0 month
AAGAACAACAATTACCAACCTTATTAACAGGTTTTATGATATACAGGATGGTAAAATCCGTTATGATGGAATTAATATTAATCATATAAAAGACGAGTTTACCAAAGCAGGCATTGTTTTCAGGGATACTAACCTTTTACAGGCACTATTATGGACAATATCAGATATGGGACTTAATGCAACTGATGAAGAATGTATGGCTGCCGCAAAGCTTGCTAATGCTGACGGATTTATAAAAAGACTTCCTGATGGTTATAACACAGTGCTTACCGGCGGTGGTGCGAACCTTAGTCAGGGACAGCGTCAGCTTCTTGCAATAGCGAGAGGGCAGCAGTTGCGGATCCTCCTGTTCTTATTCTTGACGAGGCGACTTCTTCTATTGATACACGTACAGAAAAACACAGCGTGGTATGGATGCACTTATGACAGGAAGAACTTCATTTATTATCGCTCATCGTCTTTGGGTACGGAATGCAGACTGTATGGTTATGGAACAGGGAAGAATTATTGAGCGTGGTACACATGACCAGCTTATGGAAGAAAAAGGCAGATATTATCAGCTTTACACAGGAAAGTCAATCAGTGCGTAAGATTTTGTTTAATTGGTATTAAATAAAAATCTCAAAAACAGGGAGTATAAAAATATGAAATATGCTTATATTAACGGAAAAATACTTGGAACCAAAGATATGCAGGTAAAAGAGGGCTTCGTCATACTTACGGACAATGATAAAATTGAGGATATTGTCAAGGCAGGCACGGATTTGAATGGATATGAAAAAGTTGATTTAAAAGGCAGATATATTATGCCCGGTCTTATAAATATGCATGTTCACCTTGCAGGTAATGGCAAGCCGCAGAAAAAACAGCGTGATAATGAGAAACTTGTAAAAATACTTATGGGAAAATGCACTTATGCGTTCAATTGCATACGGTATGGTTGCCGGATTTGCAAAAACAGAGCTTATGAGCGGTGTGACAACAATAAGAACGGTTGGCGGACTTGGAAGTTTTGATACAAAATTAAGAGATGAGATTAATGTGGGAACAAAGATAGGACCGAGAATACTTGCCGCTAATGAAGGGATTTCCGTGCCTGGCGGACATATGGCTGGCTCTGTTGCTGTTGCGGCGGACAGTATAGATACAGCCTTAAAACATCTGGAGCAATCGGAAAAAGAAAAGGTTGATTTGATAAAGCTTATGATTACTGGCGGCGTAATGGACGCAAAAGAAAAAGGTGTTCCGGGTGAACTTAAAAATGTCTCCTGAAATGGTAAAGGCAGTCTGTGACAAGGCACATGAAAATGGCTATGTCGTTGCTGCACATGTTGAATCTCCGCAGGGGGTGCGTGTTGCACTTGAAAATGGAGTTGACTCAATTGAACACGGTGCAAAAATTGATGATGATACAATTAAGTTATTCAAGGAAAGAAAAAGGCATTTCTTTGCACAACAATTTCACCTGCACTTCCGTATGCATTGTTTGATCGTTCAATTACCAACGCAACTGAAGTTGAACAGTTTAACGGAAATGTTGTGTTTGAGGGAATAATTGCATGTGCGAAAGCGGCACTTGAAAATGATATACCTGTCGTTCTTGGCAATGATGTCGGATGTCCGTGGATTACACAGTATGATTTTTGGAGAGAATTGTATTATTTCCACAAATATACGGGCGTTTCCAATGCGTTTGCACTGTATACGGCAACCGCAAGAGCTGCCGAAATGGCGGGAATCGGTGATATTACCGGTACGCTCGAAAAAGATAAATGTGCAGATATGATTGTAACCGAGGAAAATCCGCTCGATGACCTCAGAGCATTACGCCATGTAAAAATGGTTGTCTCAAGAGGAACGATTACGGAAAATCCTAAGGTTAAAATCAATAAGCGTGTTGAGACTGAACTTGATAAATTCTTATAAAAAACCCCGCTGCGGCGGGGCTTTTTTATTCATATATTTCTCAATATTCAAATTTTTACTTAATCCGGATATTCGCTTGTGATTCCAAAATATTCTTCAAGTGAAATCCAATTGCCATTGTTGTAAAGCTTTGCAGCAAGGTCTTTGCCGACATATCTTAAATGCCATGATTCATACTGATAGCCTGTGTATGCATCCTTACCCTTAGGAAAACGTATACAGAAGCCATATTTGTAGCAGTTATCGTTGACCCATCTGCCCTCTGCGGTATCGCCGAAGCTGTCATCTATAGAATTGAGGTCAAAACAGAGCCCTGTCTGATGTTCTGAATTACCGGGTCTTGATGAATATGTATCTGCGGCAGCTTTTCCATCTCTTGCTACATAGGAATTATATAGATTTACCTGATAACTGTATGAACGGTAAGCACTTGCAATATAGATATTAAGTCCCTGTGAAGAAGCATCAGCCTGCATCGTACGCCATGCACTCATAAGTGTTCTGTCAAGACTTGTTGTGCTTCGCTGGCTTGTTACAGGAACCTCAGGGTCCTGAGGAATAAAATCACTTGGAAGAGAGTAAGTTTTATTGGCGATAAGCACCCCATCAACATATGTTATTCCATTGATAGTCTGGATTGAAAATCCTTTGGATGAGACAGACTGCGAATCAGCATACTGGCTTCCTGAATAATCAGAGCTGTTATTATCATTACCTGAATTGTTATCAGAGCCTCCATCAGAATTATTATCAGTATTGTTATCTGATGATGTAAGCATCCCAAATATTCCTCAGATTTTATGTTTTCGCTGTTGTTTTCTGTTGTTGTTTTATTGTCATCAGTAGTAGTCTTAGTAGTAGTCTCAGTAGTAGCCGGGACTGTTTTGTCGTTATTCTTTTACTGTTACAGCCTTTAAATGCTAGTACGAATATATAATTACTAAAATTAAAACCGCAATGCCTGCGGCAAGTGTGATTTTTTGTCGTCTGACTACAGCTGCACGCTGTTTTCTTGTTAATTGGTTGTTTGTCATAGTTAATCTCCATTCTGATTTTGCCGTTGTAGTGTGGCAGTTCATAAAACAAACCCATTATTGCATTTACAAAAGAAAATATCAAGTGTTGACGTTTGGAATAAAATAAATATAGTTTAGTTTTGCACAACTAACCAAAGTGTGATACCATTAACACAAATCCGCAAAACAAAACTTTATGGACAGATTTGTGCAAAAACATAGCATAGACAGCGGATTGCATTAAATAACAAAAGTTATAAACACTGTATAACACTACAAAACACATAGGGACGGACGGCAAAAATGGACAAATTAAAGCATTTTCAAAAAGATAATAATAAAGAAACATCGACGGATTATCTGAAAGCTGCAATGATAATTATTATGTGGGTGCTTGTGTGGCAGATTGCGGACCTTATAATAGATAACAGCATAATTCTTGTCGGACCTGCGGACATAGTTTCGACATTGTTAAAATGTGTGGCACGAAAAGATTTCTGGAGAATATGCTTTGCGAGCTTTGCAAGGATTGCGGTGGGATTCCTTTCGTCGTTTGCAGCGGGATTTTTGCTTGCGGCAGCGGCGTACAGGTACCATATAATAGAAGAAATATTTAACCCGTTAATATCGCTTCTTAAAACGGTACCGATGATTTCATTTGTAATAATGCTGTTAATATGGGTCGGAAATCAGGCACTTACAATATATCTTTCATTTCTTGTCGTGTTGCCGATTATCTATACGAGCACGCTCAGCGGATTCAAAAATGCCGACAAATCAATGCTTGAAATGGCGAAATCATTTAACTTTTCAAGATGGAAAAAATTCATTTATATATACAGACCAGCATTTATGCCGTTTCTTATAAGCAGCTGCAGGGTGGCACTGGGAATGTGTTGGAAATCAGGCGTCATGGCGGAGGTTATAGCGACTCCGAAGCCGTCAATCGGGCGTGAAATGTACGTTGCACAGCAATATTTGCAGACGGGAAATCTGTTCGCATGGACGGTTGTGGTAATAATATTAAGCACAGTTTTTGAAAAAATATTTACAAAAATTCTTGAACTTTTTAATAAATCGGGAGGTAATTTGTTGTGAGCATAAAAATAACAGATTTGTATAAATCATTCGGAAATAACAATGTTTTGGCGGGCGTAAATCTTTGTCTCAAAGACAATTCTGTTTACTGCCTTATGGGAGCGTCGGGAATGGGAAAAACAACGCTTCTTCGTATAATAATGGGGCATGAAAAAGCGGACAGCGGCAAAATCGAGGGCATAAACGAAAATGAGATTTCCTCAATGTTTCAGGAAGACAGGCTTATACCGTCACTGTCGGCCATTGAAAATGTCGCTGTCGTGAGCCGGGGAAAGGCAGACAAAAAAGAGATACGAAGACGCCTTGAAAAGATTCTTCCAAAAGAATCGCTTGATAAAAAAGTAACGGAACTGTCGGGCGGTATGAAAAGAAGAGTTGCACTTGCAAGGGCTCTCGAATATCCCGGCAAACTGATAATTCTTGACGAACCATTCACGGGACTTGACCATGATACAAAGCTTGCAATCATAGAATATATACTTGATATGCGAAACAAAAGAATTCTGCTTGTGGCTACTCACGGGCTTGAAGATGCCGCACTTCTCGGTGCTGCGACAATACAGCTTTCCGAGTGTCAGAAAGACTATGTGAGCGATGACAATTACGAAGAGGACGACGAAAAGTTAAGCCGCGAAGAAATATTTGGGAAATTGCGTATGTTTGACGGAATTCAATCCGAAAAATACGACGATGTAATCGAAAAACTGGACGGTTACGAGGTCGATTACAAAATTGGCGACATCATATGGCATCAGGGCGAAAAGCAGGAATTTATGGGAGTAATCCTGTCGGGAGCGGTTCAGGGAGCCAATGTCAGCAGGCAAGAACAGCAGATAATGGAAAGATTCTATGCGGGCAATACTTTCGGCGAAGCGGTGGCTTTCGGGCAGGCAGACAGTTGGGTTGAGGTCGGTGCGGTAGAGGACAGCCGCATTTTATTCATTTCCGCCAAAAAAATTCTTGAAAACAGAACAGACGAGGACCTTATAAATGTGGGAATGAACTGCCTTAAAGAAATGGCTTCCAAATTCGCAATGGTAAATATGAAAAATAAACTCTTGTCAGAGCCGAGACTTAGAAACAGAATCATAATGTATCTTATGAATATGCAGAAAAACGACGATGGCACAGTAACCGTCCCGTACAAGCAGAAAGAGCTCGCCCAGTACCTTAACGTAAACAAAACATCGTTTAACCGTGAGCTTGCGAGAATGAAAGACGAGGGAATAATCGACATAGACGGGCACAAGGTAAAACTGCTCGCCGATATCAACCCCGACATGCTGTATTTCGTTTAGAAGACTTTATTGATAAAATATATCAATAACAAAAATAAAAAAGTATTAAAAGTTTGCCGTGGCAAATTGACTTTATACCATAAAAAAATTATTATATGCCTTGCAGTCAGTTAGTTGATTCTAATTAATGTTAGCGGGAAAATATCGAAGAACAATCTCCTTCTTTCTGTTTGGCAGATAATTTTCTTGAAGCGGGCAATACGGGCTTTACACCGCTGTCCGCATATACAAAAATGCTGCCTGATATTGTTGGATATTGTTGGCAGCGTTTTTTTACAGCATGGGATTAGACAAAACTAACCTGAGTAAGCAATATATTTATATTAAGGGAGGAAAAAATGAAAAGATTAGCCAAAAGTAAAATGGTTAAAAGAGTTGTGGCATTGGCGGCAGCGGCATTAATGGCGTTCGAGCTTATACCATTCTCTTCTTTGACAGCAAATGCGGCAACGCTTGACATTGCGAGCGGCGTTACAGACGCAGCAAAAGCAGCCGGATTTGGAAAAATGGACGTAACTGTCAAAAGCGATGATGCGACATTTGACGGTGCAAAAGCCACAGTGACAATGAGTGATGGCGGTGAAGAATACAACAAAGCAATTCAGGCGTTGAGAGATGCAGGTATTGCTGTTGATTACCGCACTACATATATGTTTGGTTTTTCTGCCGAATCAGGAGACAAAGTTCTTGATATGAGCAAAGCAAAAGCTGATATAGACGCCGGATGGGGGTTGCTTCCTACTGACGGTGAATTTATGCAGGAGAACGTCAAATATTCTGTTTATGTTTACGATGGAAAGACAGTAAGACAACAGACAGAAGGCGTTACGGTAGAAGATTATTACGGTTTGCCTTACTACAGCGGCTATCAGAAATTCACGGTAAACGGTGACGAGAAAGTATTATATGTGACTGAACTCAAGGCACATGAAGCACTTGAGCCGGGCGTTTATTCAATAGATGCAAACCTTACTGTACTCGGTAAAAACAATGCGGTGCTTTCGGGAGTTCAGGTATATCTTACAAATACAGATTTACCTCCTGTAGAGCCGTTAAAGCAGAACGGTCTTCTTACCGTTAATAACGACGGAAGCATGGAATTAAGCATTGAAAACTTCAGTGGAATATTCACACTCCAGCAGATAGAAGACGGTACAGATGTTCATGTTACAGGCAGAACAATGGATAAGACAGGTCTTGATACAGAACCTACAACACGTATTAACGGTTTGAAGATCAAGCTTGATAACTACAATGGTTTTTACAGCTTTACAAATGCAAAACAGTATCCTGTTATTTTAATGGGATATACACAGATGCCGGTTGATTTGATTGTTGATTTCGACAGTGCGGAGCTTATCTATAAGCCTGAAGCAGGAAAGACAGAGTATACTAAGTTATTCACAGAACGAAGAGACAGGTATAACAACTGTAAGAACAACAGACGAGACACAGGGTAGAAACTTGACAGGTGCGACATTTAAGGCTTCAAAGATTACAGGCAGTGAATATGATGATATGTACTACAGAATGTACAGATACAGATATTCAGATGAGTATATTTTCTACAATTTCACCTTACTGCCGCAGACGGAAGCAAACTTGCAACAGGTGACAATGATAATATGCTTGTAAATGTAGGCAACATTCCTGTAGGAGAAGTTTCATATCCGCAGGTAACCATCGTCGGAGATGAACTTACAGACCATTCTGTTTCCATATGCTGATGGAAGGCAGTAAGTTAATCTTAACGGTCTTTGCAAGGCAGTCTTTATGATAAAGTACGACGGCTATGAAAGTATTTATCGTATGCTGATTCTACAGCTCAACAGATGGAAGCGGCTTTAAACACAAGATATGCCCTTTCATCAAGCATGGTAGCAGTGACGGCAGGCAAGAAGCGAAGCTTCGGGCAATGAAATAAAAGTATTATGCAAAGCTTGCAACTACAAAAACTCAATGAGTGGAGTAAGCAACAAATGTGATGAAAGATTTGAGATTTCGTTACCGTCTGAAAATGTAAAGAAACATATCTATCTTGTTATGACAGATGGAGAAAATACTTATGTAAGAGATTACAAAGATATTGAAAAATGGTATAAAGACGGCAGAACATATCTTAATATTTTGGATCGCTCAGGTAAAAATGCTGAGGAAAATATATCGATTCAGATAAGAATGTAACTTATAAGTTCACTAATAAAGAAGTATACGGTGAAGAAGTTTACAGTCGTGATTTTTATGTAAGAGTTATAAAAGCGTTGAATAACGGATATAACAATGTTACACCGAGTGAGAAAACACCTGTGGCATATATATTAAATACAGACAGTGCATATGCAGGCATGCCTATTTTGAAATCAGATTATAATTGGTCTACAACATATAACGGTAAGGAACAGCCTGACCATAAGTGGATGCTTGCCGATAATTCATCGGTTAACGGAACTTTAAACGCAACCAATGCGGGAACTTATACATTTACGGTTACACCTGATGACGGATATACATGGATAGACGGAACTAAGGATACAAAGACTTATAGCTGGGAAATGGGAAAGGCAACTCTTGCTACGAGCATAGATATTGCTAAAAAGGTTGTGTCTTCAGATGAAAAGATTCCTGAAATGTCTTTGAGAATTACACAGTTTGTAAACGGAGAGACACAGGAAACAGCTTCGGGCTTTGTTATGCCGACAATATCTGGTATTCCAGAAAAGCTTGAAAAAGGACAGGTATATACAATACAGGTTGAGGGCGGAAGTGCCGATAACTATAACTTTTCTCGCGACAGTGTAAAACTTACTGTATTAAAAGACGGACAGGTATGTGTAAAGGCACCTGTTAAGAGTACCTTTATATATAACGGTAAGATACAGAGCGTTATGAACTGTATAACGGAAGATGAGACTTCAAAGCAGTTCTATACATCAGAGAATACAGATGTTGAAGTTAAAAATGCTTATGATTCAAATTATAAAAATCCTTTATATTTCAGATTGAAAGATAAAGAAAACTACATATGGGACGACGGAACAACCGCAGACAAAAAGTTTGTATGCCAGGTTGCAAAGGCAGAACTTACGGTTTCATATGTAAGCGAGACTATCGAAGAAGGTCAGACACCTGCTCTCGAAGTAAAGTATGACGGATTTTTGGAAGATGATAATATCGACAATCAGAAAGATTTCAATACAAAAATTTATGTAGAAGCACCTGAAGTTCTTGAGGGCGGTAAGACATATGAGCTTACACCTAAGGGCAGTGAATATCTTAACAACTATAACATTACATACAAACCGGGTACACTTACTGTATTAAAGAAGCAGGAAGAAAAACCTGATGAGAATGCCAAGACAGTCACAGCTAACCTGATTGTTCCGGGTGAGCTTAATAAACAGCTTCCTGGTGTTACGGCATATATGACTAACCCTGACAACCCTCTCGGAATCGTTCCTGACGGATATGATTCGGTTAATTCGGTTGCACCTACAACACCTGTAAGCAACAATGCAAAACTTACGGATAACGGTGACGGAACATACAATCTTACACTCAATGTTCCGAACCCTGTATTTACATTACAGAAAATCGGTAATTGTTCAAATGCCGAGGTTATATCAGCCGTAAGAGATAACAAGGTATATTCGGGAAATACAGGCGTTTCAAGAAACGGCAGAATTACAAAACTTACAATTAAGTTAAAAGATAACAGCGGAACTTATGTATTCAACGATTGTACGGAATTCCCTACATTATTGGAAACAGACTGGAATGTTCCTCTTACTCTCAACGTAGACTTCTCAGGTACAGCTTCAAACGATAACGTAAGCGTTGTATCAGACGTCAACAAGACAACATCTGATGCCCCGAATGTATCTGTAAGCGGCATGACAAGCGGTGTTAAGGATTATGCCAAGTCACTTCTTACTAAGGAAGAACTTGAAGATGTAATTAATTCCGACGGAAAGCTCAAATTACAGATAAATGTAGGAAATATCGACAATACTGTATCAGATGAGGATAAGCAGCTTGTAAAAGCGGCACTTGAAAATAATACTTCATTAAATAATGCGGTTGTCGGACAGTATCTTGACATCAATGCCGTAATTGCGGGATTTGACAAAAAGATTAGCGAGCTTCAAAACGGCGAGAGCATAACACTTACAGTTAAGCTTAATGATTCAATGATTAACAAGGACGCTGACAGAACATATTATGTTGTAAGAATTCACGAAAACGCAGACGGTGTCAAGACAGCAGAAGTTATTGATACTACATTTGACAGCGTAACGGGAACAATCAAATTTGCAACAGATAAGTTCTCAACATATGCGGTTGTATACACAGACAAGGCAGCAGGAAATTCTGACGGCAATACATCAGACGATGCACAGGGTTCGACAGATGCTCCTTCAACAGATTCACCTTCAACAGGTGATACGGTTCCGTTTGCTCTCTATGTGCTTACAATGATTTCAGCAGGTCTTGCGGCAATTTTAACACTCTCAAAAAAGAGGACAGAAAATGAGTAAAAAGAACAAGGAAATATTAGGTATTGCGGCAGCTATTGTCGCAGCACTAATTGTTCTTGCAGCAGTGCTGGCGGTCAAAGGTCGAAAGACCGACCGCCAGTCTGTTATAAGTAACGATGCGTGCGATGTAAATGTTGGTCTTATAATGGGACCTCCATCAATGGGTCTCGGATATTTTATGAATGAGGCAGAAAACGGTAATACATACAATAATTATTCATTTACGGTAGAAGGAATTGATTATTCTACACTTGCGGCAAAGTTAAATGACGGAACATACGACATTATCACTTGTCCGTCAAATGTAAGTTCAATTCTTTATAACAACAAAGATTTAAAAGATTCGGTCGAGGTAATTTCAATTAATAACCTCGGGCTTTTGCATATTCTGACAACTGACGATTCAATCAACAGCATGGAGGATTTGAAAGGCAGAACAGTATATTCTATCGGCGAGGGAGGTCCTCCGGAATATACTTTTGAATATCTTTTGGATAAATACGGCCTTACGGGACAGGTTAATTTTTCATTCAGGTCAACACCTTTTGAGGTGCTTAACCTTTTACAGGACGAACCGGGAGCTATAGCACTTTTGCCGCAGCCGTTTGTCGAGGTTGCAAAGCTTCTTGTGGATAATCTTCGCACGCCGATTGATGTTACGGAAGCGTGGAATAAATTAAATATCGAGAGCGGTGTACAGTCTGTAACGACGGTTACGGTTGTAAGAAAATCATTTTTACAGGAGCACAGACAGGCGGTTGACGAGTATCTCGAATATGCCAAAAAGTCAACGGATTATACGCTTGCCAATGTGGAGCAGGCTGCAAAATGGACTGAAAAGTACGAGACGTTTTTAAATCCCGATATTGCAGTAAATGCGATTACGCAATGCAGCATATGCACGATTACGGGCAACAAAATGAAGAGCATTTTGTCGGGATTTTTGCAAATAATGTATGAATTAAATCCTGATTCGGTGGGCGGAAAAATGCCTGATGACGAATTCTATTACATACCTTCGTCTGACAGCAATAATGCCGATAACACGGGAAAAGGCACAAATGTGGACAGTGCGGCAGGCAATACGGCACAAAAAGAAACGCCATCCGCAACGGATTCATCAAGCGGTAATTCCGAAAATGCTTCAAACGGCAATTCTGAAAATGCAACGCAGGAAGCCGCAAACGGAAATGACGGCGGCAATTATCAAAATAATTATGCCGACAATTCACAAAACGGCGGTTCGGGTAACGGCTTGGCAGACAATTCGGCAAATAACACAGCAGGAAACCAGCCGTCGGACAATGGCACGGGTGAAGTTAAAATACCTGCCGGAAATTATACCGTTACGGCAAATATATGGTTCAGAAAAGAGGACAGCGGACTGCCGCTCAATCCTCATATTACAAGTGATGTATTCCCGCCGAAAGACCCTGTGAGCAACAATGCACTGCTCACGGTTGACAACAGCGGAAATTGCAGCGTGAGAGTTCCTGTCGTAATCCAGTCAAAGGTTATGACAATTCAGGAGCTTAGCGGATTTTCAAATGTGTCGGTTGAAAATATCGAGCGTGACGGAGACGGTAATATCACGGCGATTACGCTCGGGCTCGGAAAACTTGACAGTATCGGGACAGTTGTGACTGACTCTTGTACGGCGAGCCTGAAAATGGGTGATTTGGCAATGTCAATTTCGGGATTTTCAAGAGACCAGACATGCCTGCAATGTTTCAAATGAATTAATTGGGTGGTTTATGGACGAATTATTAAAAAAAAAAGCCGAAAACAAAAGAGAACAGAATCAAAATGACATTCATCGTTATTTTTGGCTTATCATATGGGAGATTGCAGACAGAATTATAGATAACAAAATTGTTCTTTCGGGCCTGTGCACATCGTGCAGGCTCTCGTAAGAAACATGGGACAGGCGGATTTCTGGGCGATATGCACGGCTTCGTTTTAGAATCGCAATCGGTTTTATATTGTCATTCGTTGCAGGCTTCGTGCTTGCCGTCGTCTGTTACAAATTCAGTCTGATAAGGGATTTTTTGGAGCCTATTATTGTTACGTTAAAAACGGTGCCGATGATTTCGTTTGTAATAATGCTTCTTATATGGGTCGGCAATCAGGCACTTACCGTTTATCTTTCATTTCTGATTGTGCTTCCTCTTATTTACACAAATACGCTTGGCGGACTTGAAAATGTCAATCCCGAAATGCTTGAAATGGCGAAGGTATTCGGAATTTCTCCATGGAAGAAGTTTATGTATATTTACAGACCTGCATTTATGCCGTTTCTTTTGAGCAGTTGCAAGGTTTCGCTCGGACTTAGCTGGAAATCGGGAATAATGGCGGAGGTTATTGCAACGCCTAAGCCGTCTATCGGCAGGGAAATGTATGTTGCGAAGCAGTATCTTCAGACGGATAATCTTTTTGCGTGGACGATTGTTGTAATTGTTCTTAGCATTTTATTTGAGGTTGTATTCATGCTTCTTATGAAGCAGGCGGCAAGACCGTGTGGCGGTATTCTCGGTAAAAAGGGGGAAAACGTAAATGATTAAAATAAGCGGACTTTGCAAGTCTTTCGGAAAACATGAGGTTTTGAAAAATCTTAATCTTACGCTTGAAGATAACGGCGTTTACTGCCTTATGGGACCGTCGGGAATGGGAAAAACAACACTTCTTCGCATTATCATGCAGCTTGAAAAAAGCGATGCGGGAAGCATCGAGGGAGCTGATTTAAAGGACATTTCCGTAATGTTTCAGGAGGACAGGCTGTGCGATGTTTTGACACCTGTGGAAAATGTCGTGCTTGTTTGTGAAAAGAATGTCTCAAGAAAGAAAATTTATGATAATCTTTGTAAAATACTTCCGAAGGAATGTCTGATACAGCCCGTAAGCGAGCTTTCTGGCGGCATGAAAAGGCGTGTGGCTCTTGCGAGAGCTATGGAGTACCCCGGAAAAATCGTCATAATGGACGAACCTTTTACAGGACTTGATTATAATACGAAAAAAGAGGTTATCGGTTATATTTTGCAGCAGAAAAGGGACAGAATAATGTTTATTTCAACTCACGGGGAAGAGGATGCAAGCCTTTTGGGGGCTGTAAAGATAAAACTTGAGGATATAAATAATATTTGTGGAGTATAAATATGTATAATTTGGGTATAGATATGGGTACGTCAACCATAAAAATGGTACTTACAAAGGACGGAACCGTTGTTGATAAAAAAATCAAAAAACATCAGGGCAGACTTATGGCGACTGCTGCCGCGATGCTTGAAGAAATCGCAGTGGATACATCTGATTCGGATAAATCTGAGGCTGGTTTATTTGAGACAGATTTTAAGGCACGTGTGACTGTAACGGGCGGTAACAGCGAGGTCTGTATGCAGGCGTGTCCGCAGCTTAATTTACTTGATGATATTCCTGCCGTTGTTGACGGCGTAAAATCACTTGTGCAGCAGGCGGGAAGCATTATTGAGATAGGAAGCCAGGGAGCACGATTTATTACAGATGTGACAGGTGTTCCGAGATTTTCGGTAAATGAACACTGTGCAGGCGGAACGGGCTCGTTTTTTGAGGACCAGATGACACGTCTCGGATTAAAGATTGAGGATTATTCCGCTGAGGTTGCAAAGGCGAGAGAGATTCCGACACTCTCGGGAAGATGTGCGGTATTTGCAAAGACAGATATAATTCACAGACAGCAGGAGGGTGTCGCAAAACAGGATATTCTTCTCGGGCTTTGCTATGCGATGATTAGAAATTTCAAAGCTGTTATAGTAAAAAATCTTCCTGTTAAAAAGCCGGTTGTTTTTTGCGGCGGAGTTACCGAAAACACAGGTGTTATCAGGGCAATCTGCGATATTTTCAAGCTCGGTGAGGACGAACTTATAATTCCCGAAAATGCAAGATACGACGCGGCTGTAGGTGCTGCATTAAATAAAGATGGTTTCGAGATTGACCTGCTTGAGCTTTCAAAGCTTTTTGCGGCGGCAAAATCTGCAGATGATTTTTCATCGGGTCTTGAATCGCTTTATCTTACAGAGGGAACAAAGCTCACAGATCCGCAGGCTACACATGCAATGCCCGATGACGGCTGTTACATCGGAATCGATATAGGCTCTACAAGTACGGATTTGGTGCTTGTTGCACAGGACGGAACTCTTATTGATTTCTGGTATCTTAGGACTGCGGGAGAGCCTGAAAATGTTGTGCGAAAAGCACTTAAAAATGTTCGTGAAAATTACGGTGAATTTAATGTGCTCGGAGTCGGTATCACGGGTTCGGGACGCGAACGCCTCGGAAAAATGATGGGAGCCGACACAATCCTTGATGAGATTACGGCACAGGCAAAGGCGGCTGTTTACTATGTTCCCGATGCCGATACTGTATTTGAAATCGGCGGACAGGATTCAAAATATATTTCGCTTAAAGACGGTGAAGTTGCCGATTTTACAATGAATAAAATCTGTGCCGCGGGAACGGGTTCGTTTGTCGAGGAACAGTCGTTAAGAATGGGCATTCCAATCGGTGAGTTCGGAAATCTTGCTTTGCAGGGTAAAAATCCGTGCGATTTGGGAGAGCGTTGTACTGTATTTATCGAAACTTCGATTGCATCGGCAGAGGGTGCGGGCGTTTCAAGAGAAGATATTGCCGCAGGACTTTGCCATTCTATCGTAAAAAATTATCTTCATAAGGTTGTTGCAAATAAGCCTGTCGGAAAATCTATTGTTTTGCAGGGCGGTGTCGATTACAACCCGGGAATTGTTGCGGCATTTATGAGTGCGTACCGTGACAGGATTACGGTAAGCCCCGTATTTTCGATTTCGGGTGCAATAGGTGCGGCACATCTTGCCAAAGATGCGATGTTAAATGCGGACGGAACACGCAGAAAGAGTACGTTTTTAGGCGTTGATTTTCCTAAGGAAGAAAAGGAAAATGCGGTGTCAAGCGAAGAAATCAGGGCAAACAGGGCATTTTACAGAAAAGCGGGACAATTCCTTTTAGAGGATTATGACAATGTGTGCGATCCGTCGAAAAAGACGGTGGGGGTTCCGCTTTCGCTTATTATGTATAAGTTTTTCCCTCTTGCAAATGAATTTTTTAAAAATCTCGGTTTCAATGTGCTTTTATCCGATTCGACGAATGAACATACGATTGAGGCGGCACAGGCGAGTGCAAAGGGTGAGACCTGTTATCCTATAAAGTTGCTTTACGGACACATGCTTGACCTCGCTGACAAAGGTGTTGATTATATTTTCATGCCGACGATAAGGACAATCAGGCATGTTGATTCAAAAGCCGTACACAACTACGCATGCCCGTATATGCAGACGGCTGCACGTTCAATTTTTAAGACGCTTGAGCTTGAAAAGAGAGGAATTAAGCTAATAAGTCCTGTATTTGACTTTGATTTGGGAACAAAGAGCATGGCGGTTGCAATGCTTGAAGCGGGTAAACAGCTCGGATTTGCAAAACCAAGATGTATGGTTGGAATGCTTAAAGGTGCGGCAGCAGTAAAACGTTTCAGTGCTAATGTAGAACGTGTTGGTGAAGAATTTCTTTCAAATCTGAAGCCTGACGAAAAGGTTATAGTTCTCATCACAAGAACTTACAATATTTCCGACCCTGTGCTTAATATGGGAATCCCGGAAATACTGCTTAACAAGGGCTATAAGGTTATGACGCTCGGAAATATCCCGGGAACCGATATTGATATTGCCGACGATTATCCTAACATGTATTGGCCGTTCGGTGACCATATTTTGTCGGGTGCGAAAATTATCGCACATCACCCGAATTTGTATCCTGTGTATATCACAAATCACGGCTGTGGCCCGGATTCGCTTATTTCACACATGTTCAGGGAAGAAATGGGCGATAAGCCGTATCTTCAGATTGAGGTTGACGAGCATTTTTCAAAGGTCGGCGTAATAACGAGAATCGAAGCATTTTTGAACAGTATTTCTCACAGACTGCCTGTTGAAAAAGCCGCAGATTTCAATATGCTTAATGTGCGACGCCACAAAGCGGATATTGTATACAAGCCGTCAAAGAGTAGAAAACTTTTATTGCCTGACGCGGGATACTACACAGACTGCCTGAAAGTTTATTTTGACAGTTTCGGCTATACGGCTGAGAAATCGCCTGAATTTGATAAGGAAGTGTTAAATATCGGTCGTGCATACATGAATTCCAAAGAATATCTTCCACTTCCTATGCTTCTTGGCAGTATTTTAAAGGTGGACACTAATGCCGGTGGCGTGGATTATCTTGTTCCGTTCAATTATGGAAGTGATGCGGATGGTCAGTATGCGAGAGCAATCAGGACAATTCTTGATAAAACAGGTCATACGGGCGTCGGAATTGTTGCACCTGTGCTTGAGGAACTTATGAATAAGGCCGATGATACTGATATGTTATTCAGAGCAGTGCTCCTCGGGGATATTGTATACACGGTTCCATACGTAAGAAGAGAAGAATTTGCGAAAAAATATATTAACGCATAAAATAAAAATTATATTATAGGAAATGAAGAAAGTCCTGACAGACAGAAGGTTCTTGCTGTAGTCGGTTCACCTCTTTCAGTTACATCCCTTGATGAGGGGATTACGGATAAGCTTGAACTGCGTGGTTATCGTATTGCAAGAATGCCATTTGCCGAGATGATGCTTTTTATGTGGGTTGATAATAAAATGGGTACTGTATCGGATAAAAACAGGCTTGGCATCATGATAAAGCGTATTTCCGACGAGCTTGGTACTTACGGCACATTTGCTTTGGACATTGATGAACTTCTTGAAACAGCTAAGGCAAATCTTGAGGGATTTCAGGGAAATAACGGCAGATACAGATTTGCAAAGACAGTGCAGATGGGTGGATTTGCAGATGCAGTTATTGAGATGTCACCTCGATATGAAAATACGGCAATGGTGTTTGATATGAGAAATCTATCCGATAAGACAAAAGCACCCTTGTATAATCTGTCGCTTGACGGTGACTGGGACGAGGCTTCTGAAAACAGACTGAATTCATTCCTGTATTATTGCAGATGAATGGAGAAATACAATGCATATATCAAAAAATGCTGCGATGCAGATAGTTGATGAAATATCGCAGCTTGTAAAACAAAATATTAATCTTATGGATGAGACGGGGCATATAATTGCAAGTTGTGATAAATCAAGAATAGGTGATTTTCACTATGGAGCATACAAAATCATTACGGAATGTCTAGATGAATATTATCTTAAGAAAGATGATAAGGAAAGAAGAATGAAACAGGGAATTAACCTTCCGCTTGAACTTGATGGTGAAATCGTTGGGGTTGTCGGAATTACCGGAAGTCACGATGATGTAATAACAGCCGGACGTCTGATAAAAAAGATGACCGAAATTCTGCTTATGGAACGCCGTGTCAGTTATCATCAGCTCATGGATAAGCGTGTAAAAAATGCTTTTTTTGAAGAATGGCTTATAAATGACGGATATAAAAACTTTGATGATCTGAGAGAACGTGGAAAATCTCTTGGGATAGATATAGACAAGCCGGGAAGAATTATTATTGTAAGTATTGATGAACTTGATGAGTATAAAGATAATCAGGAGGGTCAGTCTGTAATTGCCAAATTTGAAAATAATGTTGCCGCATTTCTTAACAGAAATGGTTACAAGGCACATTTCAGAAATGCGTCAAGACAGATAATTCTTATAGATGATATGACAACAGAAAAGGTAATTGAATTTTCAAATGAACTTGCAGATTACATATATGAAAAGCAGAAACTGAATCTTAATATAGGGATTGCAGGGAAAAGTGATGATATGCATGAGGCATACATCCAGGCACATAGGGCGTGGAATGCAGCTGCAAATGAACATGAAAAGATTATCTGCTATGAGGATATGAGTCTGGAACTGCTTATTAACTGTATTCCTGCCAAAATTAAGCTTGAATATATTACCAAGCTTTTCAAGAATTCATCTGTTGATGAAGTGAAAGAATATATGTCACTCCTGAAGGCTTATTATAAAGAGCAGGGCTCTATTCAGGCGGTGTCTGATAGTCTTTATATACATAAGAATACATTGCAGTACAGGATTGGCAAGTTGAAGGAACTGACCGGATATGATGTCAGAAAACCATCCGAAAATCCGGCATTATATATGGCATATCTTATTATGCAGGATATAGAAATGGAAAAAAGTGATACATATGCCTTGTTACACGGAACAAAATAATTTGAATAATTATGTTATGTGTAACATGTGAAAAGATTTGCTTCCGTGATATGATTGCACCATAGACAGTACGAGCTATTGTACAAATCGTATAAAAAAATAACGAAAAGGGGTGTTTATTATGTCAGGAATAGCATTAATTATTGTCTTTATTTTAGCTATCATAGTTATGATAGTAGCAATTTCAAAGTTTAAGGTTCATCCTTTCCTTGCTATCATGGCTGTATCACTTATTCTTGCTATAATCGCAGGAATTCCATTTGTTGATACAGTCACGGCAGAAGGAAAGAAGATTTCCGGAATTCCAACAGTAATCGGAGCAGGATTTTCGGGAACATTCAGCAGCATCGGTATTGTAATTATTCTTGGTGCACTTATCGGTTCAGTTCTTGAAAAGACAGGTGCAGCATTAAAGCTTGCCGATATGGTAATTAAAGTTGTTGGTAAGAAGAGACCTGAACTTGCTATTGAACTTATGGGATGGGTTGTTTCAATCCCTGTTTTCTGTGATAGCGGTTTTGTTATTTTGAATCCAATCAGAAAGGCTCTTGTAAAGAGAACAGCAGTATCAAGTGTAGCTATGACAGTTGCTTTGTCAGCAGGTCTTTATATTTCACATGTATTTATTCCACCAACACCTGGTCCGATTGCAGCAGCAAGTACACTTGGTGTAGGTGATAATCTTTTACTTGTAATGGGACTTGGTGTTGTATGTTCTATATTCCCTCTTATTGCAGGTCTTATTTATGCAAAGTTTATCGGTAAGAAAGTAAAGAGTGCAGACGAGACAGGCGATAATGCAGAAGCAGCAAAAACATATGAAGAACTTGTTGCAGAATATGGCAAACTTCCTAATGGATTTAATGCACTTGCTCCAATTCTTGTTCCAATTATACTTATGGCACTTGGCTCAATTTCATCTATGGCCGGCTGGACAGGAGCACTTGATATCGCCTGCCAGTTCTTAGGAAAGCCAATTATTGCCCTTGCAGTTGGTACAATATTTGCAGTAATCCAGCTTGCAACTGCTCATAAGATGAGTGATTTTTATAACATTACTAATGAGACATTAAAAACTGTTGGTCCTATTCTTTTTGTAACAGCAGCAGGTGGTGTTCTTGGTAAAGTTATTTCTTCAACATCAATGGTAAGCTACATAACACAGCATGCAGAAGTGCTTTCGGCAGTAGGTATATTCTTCCCGTTCATACTTGCAGCAATATTAAAGAGTGCACAGGGTTCATCAACAGTTGCTATTACAACAACAGCAGGTATACTTGCTCCGCTTCTTCCTGTACTCGGACTTGCAACACCTGTAAAGTCAGTACTTTGTGTAATGGCTATTGGTGCCGGTGCCATGACAGTATCACATGCTAACGATTCATATTTCTGGGTTGTTACTAACTTTGGTGATATGACACCTGAACAGGGATATAAGACGCAGACAGTATGTACATTAATCATGGGTATTGCATCTATGGTTGAGATATTCATACTTTCATTATTCTTATAATTAAAATGCTGTTAAAATGATATAAAATCAGGAGGATTTATATGGTTATTGGGTTTATCGGACTTGGAATAATGGGGAAACCAATGGCGAAGAATCTTTGTAAAGCAGGATATTCATTAATTGTTAATGACCATCATATAGAAAATATTAATGAACTTGAAAAATGTGGTGCAGAAAGCGGAACATTAGAATATATTGCGAAAAACAGTGATGTTGTTATTACAATGCTTCCAAACAGCCCACAGGTAAAAGAAGTAATTCTTGGTGAAAATGGTGTAGCCCGGTATATGAAATCAGGTACATGTTTTATAGATATGAGTTCAATAAATCCGGTTGACAGCAGATATATTGGAAAAATTTTGAAAGAGAAAGAAATTGAAATGCTTGATGCTCCCGTATCCGGTGGAGAACCAAAAGCCATAGATGGAACAGTTGCATTTATGGTTGGCGGAGATGAGAATACATTTGAAAAATATAAAGAAATACTTTTTAAAATGGGTTCATCTGTAACCAGATGCGGTGAGCTTGGAGCAGGAAATACAACTAAACTTGCTAATCAGATAATTGTTGCAGGTAATATACAGGCAGTGTCAGAAGCATTTATTCTGGCAAAAAAGGCCGGTGTTAATCCTGAGTGTGTCTTTGAGGCAATAAAAGGCGGACTTGCTGGTTCTACAGTAATGAACGCAAAAGTGCCTATGATGATTAATGATGATGTAAAGCCGGGATTCAGGGTTGATTTACACATCAAAGATTTGAATAATGCTTTGGAATGTGCACACAGTGTTGGTGCTGTTGTTCCAATGACATCACAGATTCAGGAGATAATGCAATATCTTCATAATAATGGAGACGGAAGCAGTGACCACAGTGCAATAATTCATTATTATGAGAAACTGGCAGATATCAAACTTTAATATTTGTATTTCGATAAAAACCAGAAAAGTCTGGCATATAATAGAAGATCAGACGGAAAGGGGAAACATATGAATTATGAATTAAAAAAGGTTGCAGATAATATAATAGATGCAGCAATAAAAGCTGTTCTGCCGGATAAAGCAGTAATAAGAGCACTTGAGAATAAAGAATTTCCCGGCAGGGTAGTTCTTGTTTCAGTAGGAAAAGCAGCATGGCAGATGGCAAATGCTGCATCAGAATATTTGGGCGATAGAATAGATAAAGGTATTGTTATAACAAAATATGGACATGTCAAAGGTGAGATAGAAAATGTGACATGTTTTGAAGCAGGACATCCTGTGCCTGATGAATTCCTTTAAGGCAACACAGAAAGTCCTTGATATGGTTTCTGATTTAAAAGTAATGATACAGTTCTTTTTCTCCTTTCAGGAGGTGGAAGTGCATTGTTTGAAAAACCACAGATTTCAGGTGATGAGCTCTCAGACATAACTAATCAGCTTCTTTCCTGTGGTGCAGACATTGTGGAGATAAATACTATAAGAAAACGTTTATCTATGGTAAAAGGCGGAAGATTTGCAAAAATATGCGAACCGGCACATGTATATTCAATTGTGCTTTCAGACATACTTGGAGATCCTCTTGATATGATTGCTTCCGGACCGGCGTGTCCTGATTCTACTACATGTGAGGATGCAAAAAAAATTGTAAATAAATATAACCTGAAGCTTTCACCGGATGCTGAAAAGCTTATGGAGGTTGAAACACCAAAAAAACTGGATAATGTTACGACATTGATTAATGGTAGTGTAAGAGAACTTTGCAATGCAGCGGCAAAAGAATGTGAAAAACATGGTTTTGAGTCAGTAATTCTTACAGACCAGCTTTGCTGTCAGGCGAAGGAAGCAGGAAGTTTTCTTGCTTCTATAGCAAAAACACATTGCCATGGTAATAAAAAGACAGCCTATATTGCCGGTGGCGAGACAGTTGTTAATCTCACCGGACATGGCAAAGGCGGAAGAAATCAGGAGATTGCACTGTCAGCAGCCAGTGGAATTGATGGTATTAAAAATGCTGCCATATTCAGTATCGGAAGCGACGGAACTGATGGTCCGACAGATGCCGCTGGAGGATATGCTGATGCTGATACTGCGGGAGAACTCAGAAAGAAAGGCATTAATATATTTGATGTTCTCAGACAAAATGATGCATATAATGCGTTAAAAGAAACAGGCGGACTTATTATAACTGGTCCGACCGGAACAAATGTTAATGATGTTGCTGTGCTTCTTATTGATTGCGATTGATAGTTAATAAGAAGAATCCGGTAATATTCATATAAAAGTACCTTCCATCCTATTTGCAGGACTGCCACACTAAGTGATTGGTTTGGCAGTCCTTTTTATTTACGCGTGTAACGAGCCAAAGTCCGTGCTTGCACGAGACCTGGCGAGTGCCATAACTTGAGAAACCCGCGGAGTGTTTCTCATAGTTTATTAGGACTGAAGTATATAATTGAATTTAATATGTGTAAAAATGCCAACATGATTTGCTTTTAAAAAATTATCGGGATATAATTAAATAAAATTAACGTGAATATAAATATTGATTTATAGAGGAGGTACAATTTTATGGTGAAAAATTTTGGACAGTTATCATCAGGGGAAACAGCACATCTTTACAGTTTAATGACAGATATGTTAAGAATTTGTGTCACTGATTTTGGCGGAACACTTGTGAGTGTGGAAGTTAAGGATAAATCAGGCGAATTTGTTGACGTAACGCTTGGTTATGATGATGTTGCAGGTTATGAAAATGACAATGACTGTTTTGGGTTTAATATCGGAAGAAATGCAAACAGAATTTCCAATGCACAATTTACCTTAAATAATATTAAATATGTACTTGCAAAAAATGATGGGGAAAATAATCTGCATAGCGGGCCACATCTTTTTTCAAAAAGAATGTGGCATGTAACAGAATACAGGGATGATTCAATTATATTTGAAATTGAGAGCCTGCATCTTGACCAGGGATTTCCAAATGCAAAGTTTTTATATTATATACAGAATAACAGGCAGTAATTCATTTGAGATTGAGTATAATGCAGTTTCTGATATGGATACAGTAATTAATATGACAAATCACAGTTATTTTAATCTTAATGGAGAGGGAAGTGGAAGTATTGTTAATCATAAGACCGTTATACATGCAGTTTCTTTTACACCATTAAAAGCCGGTGCAATTCCTACAGGAGAAGTTCGTGCAGTTGATAAAACACCTATGGATTTTAGAAAAATAAAAGGGC
>SCPN01001430.1_pt1 | contig 22754 bp, 30 predicted proteins | sample 6106831 | NCBI WGS metagenome assembly SCPN01 (sample SAMN10720447, study PRJNA508395) | human gut metagenome | isolation source: Participant 1, 0 month
ATAATTGCGTCCCAGATCGCCCCAGCCTTCGGTATGCCGATGTCTGGCATAAGCCAAGGCACTGCGTCCGTCCAATGTTCTGCAAGCCGGATAAAGATGAATCTGATTTGAGAAATCACGGTTTTCATCCTGTTCATAGAATTCAAGCTGAACATCCACATCAATCCCGCCTAAAGTATTCACAATTTCAATCAGCGATGAAAAACTAACCTTAGCATAATAATCAATATCAAAACCAAATACATTTTCCATTGACTGTACGACATTATCAATACCGTCATTACCGGTATGCGTTAACTTATCCGGATAATTATTATAAGCCTTGTTAGGGATATACGCATCTCTTGGAATTGAAACCATCTCAATATGATGGGTAAGCGGATCGATCATCAGCAGCATATTCACATCACTGAGGCCATTGTAATTCGGAATTCCCAAGCTGTCTAATCCAGAAATATAGACAGTAAAGGGTTCTTTGGTAATATCCTTATCACTGGCTATTTCTGTATTATCAACCTTCATTTCATACGTTTTAATAACCCGCAGACGCTGATACAAATCTTCATTATTCTTTTCAATCATCGTAAGCTGTGAATTCCATTAATGCCGCGTCAACATTTGGCGGATTAATTCATCTGCCAGCATCATTGAGTCCTGACTTTCAATATACGTAATTGTAACATCATTGATTTCATTGATTGCTGATGCGTTCAGCGCGTTCTCTGCTGATCCGATCAAACCGACCTTCTGATTGCTTAAGTCAGCCACCGATTGAATGTAGAGGATCCAGGACAACCAAAGAAATCGCATTGATATTCACTGAACCATCATCAATACTGCCGAATGCCTTACGGATACGCATCTGATAAACGCCGCCGAATAAGAGCGCGCCAGCCAATACTAGACTTAAAAGACAGCGCGGCCATGAGCCGTGTTTTGATAAGCGGATGCTTAGATATAACAAGCCGACAACGATCAGCAGTACAACTGATGCAATCAGAATATATTTGGTAGGAAGCAGATGCCCGATCATCGTTTCAACAAGAAAATATAAGGCTGAACCGGCGAACAAGATCAGAAAGATCAAATCGATCGTTTTCCCATCATTTTTTACATTTCTTTTTTTCATAAGTATTCTCCCAGTCTAAAAAGTGCAACGTTATTATATCACTTAATTCTACCTAAGCAATGTGAAAACCGTGTGAATTTGCATAGAAAAACCGGTGCTGACCGGTTATTTTCCACTTTCTCCATAATTATCAAGAACTCGGGCACTGGGGTCGGATACATGACAGCCCTTCCAAGATTGATTAGGCAGCCAATAATCTTTAATCCAAGCCGCCCGGCCGGGATAGTATTTTTCAAAGATTTCCCGGTACATCAGACTCTCTTTCGTATAAGGAATGGCATGATAGGCATACAATTGACAGCGCTTGGTAAATTCTTCATCGCTGTATAAGGTTTGGGCATAAGCTTTCAGTTCATCCACCATGGAATGGCCTACCGCATCAGAGAAAGCTGCTTTTTCACGCATGAGAATTGAATCAGGCAGCAGCTTATCTTTTTCAAAAGCCTTGCGCAGCAGATACTTTCCTTTTCCATATCTATTCATTTTCAATTGAGGATCAATTGCCAAAACATCCGATAAGAAGCGCAGATCCCCAAAAGGAACACGGGCTTCCAGCGCATGAGCGGAGATACAGCGATCTGCCCTCAGTACATCATACATATATAATTCACGAATACGTTTTTCACTCTCTTCCTGAAAGGCCTGTGCATCAGGGGCATAATCCGTATACTTATAGCCAAATAATTCATCAGATACCTCGCCGCTCAGCAATACCTTGGTGTTTGTCTTAGCATGAATCTGCCTGCATAATAAATACATGCCAAGACTTGCCCGAATCGTTGTGATGTCATATGTTTCAAGTGTCATGATTACTTCATCCAGCGCCGATAATACATCTTCACGGCTCATTAAGAATTCTGAATGCTGTGAACCAATATAGGCCGCTGCTTCCCTCGCGTACTTCAAATCAATGGCATCCGCTGCCATACCAATCCGCATAGGTTTTGATGGGTTTCTTCAGATGCCTTTGAGCGATGGCGCATACAAGGCTGGAATCCAAACCGCCGCTCAAAGAAAGCCTAGCTCAACATCCGCGTCCAAACGCTTAATGACCGCTTTTTCTAAATCATCATGAATGACCTCTAAAGCTGAGGTCAAGGTATCAAACCCTGGCTGGCTTTGCGTACAGTTATCATGATATGTAATAAATTGACCATTCTCATAATAAGTGCCGCAAGGAAAAGGCTTCACTCTATCACAGCAGTCCAGTCAATGCTTTAGCTTCTGGAGGCAAAGCAGATTGAACCATCAGACAGATAACCATAAAATAATGGCCGGATACCGAGCGGATCACGGGCAGCGATGATTTTTTTGCGGCTCGCATCGACAATTACACAGGCAAATTCCGCATCAAGGATATTAAATAGCTGACATCCCATTTTTTCATATAGCAGGATCCGCAGTCACTGCCGGAATGAAATTCAACTCCGGCCTCTATTAATTCCTTTTTTATAGCGCGAAAATTATAGATTTCACCATTACAGATTACCGCGTTGCCAAGCTGATGCATCGGCTGCATGCCTGAAGGCTCAACCCCCATGATCGCCAGTCGGTGAAAGCCCAGGATTCCCTGATCCATGATTTCAACCCGTTCCATATCGGGGCCGCGGCGGGCGATTTTTTTAAATCCATGCGTAAATTCCATAATTTTTGATGGATTGCTGATAAACATTAAACCACACATATTAATGACTCCCTTCCTAATTTTTTATATAGTAGAAAAATGCCGGTTCAGCTGCCTGATGGAATTCTTACTTGTCCCTCTTTAAGCATTTTCTCCAGCCTCCTTAAAAAGAAAAGACGCCTATAATTGTACACATCGTACTTTTATAGAACGTCTTTGTTCGTGGTTCTAGTTTACTGCCATGAATTGCAAATGTCAATATTTTCTTTCATTTATTTACATTATTTTCATTCAACTGTTACACTCTTCGCTAGATTCCTTGGCTGATCCAGATTACAGCCGCGCCGCTTCGCAAGATGATATGCCAGCAGCTGATAGGGAATGATTGAAATTATGCCTTGCAGGAGTGGATGAACCTTGGGTAGTTTTAGATAAGTATCAATTCCTGATTGATGCTGATAGAGATCTTCACGAATAACCAAAAGCAGTTTTGCACCTCTGGCTTTAACTTCAGCCATATTGGAGTAAGTCCGCTAAAGCCGCATCACTGATCAGCGCCAGAACGGGTGTACCTGCCTCGATCAAGGAGATAGTGCCATGCTTTAATTCACCAGCGGCATAGGCTTCAGAATGAATATAAGAAATTTCCTTCAGCTTTAAGGAGCCTTCCAGTGATTGTGCGTAGTCTAAGCCGCGGCCGATAAAGAATACATCATAAGCATTCCCAATTTGATCAGCAAACTGACTAATCGTATCATTTGCATCAAATCAGCCATCAATGCAGGCAGCCGGTTTAAATCAGCAAGTAGCTGTTTTTGATCCTTGATTGAGAGCTGGTGACGCTGTATTGCCGCATGAATACAGAATAAAGCAAGTACAGCCACTTGACATGTATAAGCCTTAGTCGTAGCCACCGATACCTCAATGCCCGCTGATGTAGGCAAATATACATCCGCCTCTTTCGCAATGCTGGAGCCTTCCACATTCACAATGGCAACCGTTTTTATACCCCTTTTGCGGCACATGCGCAATGCTGCCAGCGTATCAGCGGTTTCACCTGATTGTGAGATTAATACGACAAGCGTATTTTGATCAAAGAATGGATTGCCATATCTGAATTCACTGGCGCATTCACAGGCACAGCGAATATGAGCCAGCTTTTCAACCCAATGCTTAGCAAACATACCGGCATGACAGGCAGAACCGCAGGCCACAAAATAAATAAAATCAACAGCGGTTAAATCAGGCATGACTTTTTCTAAACCATTAAAATCGTTATTCATATAAGCAGCAATGGTTTTACTTAATGCCAGTGGCTGTTCATGAATTTCCTTAAGCAAATATGAATCAAAGCCATTTTTATCTAAGCCTGACAGCTCACGGCAGCTGGTGTGCCAATTACGTTCTACCTTGCCCTGCTGATTAAAGATTTCTACCTGTGAGCGAGTAAGCCATACAACCTCATGTTCCTCTAGTTCAAAATTTTATTCGTAGCTTTTAAAAAGGCACTGACATCACTTGCCACATAATTGCCGTCATCACTTAAGCCAAGAATCAAGGGTGAATCCTTGCGCATCGCATAGATCGTATCCGGCTCATCCGCAAAAAGAATGGCCAGCGCGTAACTGCCTTTTAAATATTTGCCTGCGCGCAGACACGCGTCAATTTTGCACATACCCTGATTCACAAAATCATTAATCAGGGCAGCGATGGTTTCCGTATCGGTATCCGAAGCAAACACGATACCCTTTTGTTGATAAGTTTTTCGTAATTCATCGGCATTTTCAATGATGCCGTTATGCACTAATGTAACCATGCCAATCGTATGCGGATGAGCATTCACCACATTTGCTTCACCATGAGTTGCCCAACGGGTATGGGCGATACCGCAAGTACCAGTATCCTCCTTCAGCAATGCTTCAAGGTTTTTAATCTTTCCCTGAGCCTTTACAGTATTGATTCTCCCTTGCGTAAATACGGCCAGTCCGCTTGAGTCATAGCCCCTGTATTCCAGAGCCTTTAAGCCGTCAATTAAAACACCATGCGCATTTTTAGTGCCTGCATAGCCAATGATTCCACACATAAATTATTCCTCCAGTTATCAGTGCTGAATGGCGGCTTTGTGGCAGTCCTCTGCTTTTGTCCCCATTCTTACGATTCACTGTTCACCGCAGCAGTACCCGCCGAATCTTTCGATAACTGCTGTCCTCGTCGACTTTCCTTAGTCCAGGCGCTCAATTGATCCAACCGTGCTTCACCCTTTCAGATGAATCAATCTGTTTACAACTATAACATATTCAAGAAGCAAAAAAAAGAGAGTGATTTTTCTCACTCTAAAAAACAATACTGATGATTTTGAGCTGACCCTGGATCTCAGTCAGAATCATATGATTCGTGCCAGTGAAATGTTGATCGTTAATCTGCTTTTCATAATCACTGTCAACAATCAGAACACCGGCTTCCTCGCTGACTTGAAAATTTGTCTGTCTTTCATGGAAAGTACCAATCATTTCTGCCTGATAAGCATTCATTGATGCGATGAATTCGGCTATGCTCAAAGTTTGAAAGCCATGGGGCTGATGTTCAATCAAGACAGCGTGCTCAGCAAACAAGCTGGCAAAGCGTTCGGCCGGAAAAGCTTCGGTTTGCGAGAAATGCAGACAGTCATAAAAATTATTTAGAAATTGTTCAATCATCATTCACCTCCGGATGCAGTTTCTTTAATAAAGCTGTACATCCTTTCTGTATATCATCATAAGTTTCGTCAAAGTTGCCGCTATACCACGGATCGGCAATGTCTCGCTCAAGACCGGCATAGCTGAGCAGTTTGGTTATTTTATGCTGGTCATCATTGCCTAAGAGACGATGTAGACCATTAATATTAGACTGATCCATGGCAATCAGCAAATCATAGGTATCATAATCATACCGTGTTACCTGAACGGCACGATGTGTTGAGCATGGGATGCCCATCTGTTTCAGCTTATCGCGTGTTCCATAATGAATCCCATTGCCTAACTCCTCCCGGCTGACAGCGGCGGAATCAATGATAAACTCATCAGCAAGACCGTGTTTCTTTACCATATCCTTCATAACAAATTCAGCCATCGGTGAACGGCAGATATTGCCATGGCAAATGAATAGTATTTTTATCATGTTCTCAAACTCCTTAATTTTTTTGGTTTTCACTTATTGTTTTCTCTAACCCTAAACAAGTACCACTCCTTCAATAGTAACGCCTATCACTTTAGAATTCTTGACTAATAAAGTATTTATCTATACTTTTTGTTTTGGAACAAACTCAATTTTCAGCATCATCCCCATACCTTCTGCCAGTCTTTTTAACAGATTTATGGACGGATTTCTGTGTGCCATTTTCCAGTTTTGCTGATATCTGCCTGATTAATGCCCGTTTTTCTGCAAGTTGCTTCTGTGTAACTTGAGAAGTCCTAGCATCAACAATTGCTCTTATCACATCAAATTCCGGCTGTAAATCATCATACTCCTTTTTAAATTCCTGATTCTGCATCTGTTCTTCTAAAAAGTCATCAAATTTTTTCATTCTTATCACACCTTTCTATATAATCATCTCGATATGTCTTCGCACGTTCTATCTCTACTTTAGGGTTTCTGCGTCTTTTACAAAACCATTTGTCAATATTATTTTACCATCCTAGTAGAAGAAATATAACACTCTTGAAATATCACTTCCAACTTTTCCCGCAATTCAAATATTCCATCATCTAAGTATTTGCTATATGGTTCCCTCAACGAATTTCCTTTCTCTTGAAGTATTTTCATAATACCGACCAATTTTGCTCGCATTTTGACATTTAAACTAAGCAAAAATTCTTCTACCGGAATGTCTCCATTTTCTTTTTCATAAAACTCGATTGTAAATCTATCCATATTTCTTCCTTTACGTTTTCTAATATCATTATATGGCATATATGCCATATTGTCAATATTATCTTTTTATCCTTATTCTGATATTTGGTAAGTTACAAATATGACTTTCTTTCAAATTCTAAGCGACTGTGGATGGCTGATTCCTACCGATCCTAACACAAATTGGGTAAAAAGTTCATGCCATAACAAAATATCCCTCAAAAATCTTCAATAATGCTAAACTCATTTTTTCCATTATTCTTTGCATATACCAAAAAAGCTGGTGTAGTAACTGCCCTTCCCATTCGAAAAGTTTCCATGGAAGTTGAATAATAACTTAAACATAAACGAAATTTCTCCTATAATGTTTATATTTGCTTATCCTTGTTGATTTTACAATTTTTAATGAAAATTTTTGCGGGTTCTCTTTGCTCTACATTATACCTTTTAACTTTCAAGTCAAAGCAAAATTTATTCAAAAATATGTTGACATTGTCAATCTACTAAGCATATAATAGCGGCATAAATAAGCAAAGGTGCTGAAACAGAAATTGTTTTCAGCGCCTTTTTTATTTAATTAATCTAGGAGGAATGTGTATGAAACCAATCACTGATGCATTTGGCAGTATGGTATTTAATGAAGCTGTCATGAAAGAAAAGCTGCCTAAAGATGTATTCAAAAAGCTTAAAGCGACCATCCGCGAAGGAAAAACGCTGGATGCCAATGTAGCTAATACAGTTGCCAACGCAATGAAGGATTGGGCGGTAGAAAAAGGTGTCACCCACTATACCCATTGGTTTCAGCCGATGACCGGCATTACAGCTGAAAAACATGAAAGCTTTATCGCCCCGGATGATCATGACGGTGTCATTCTCGAATTTTCAGGCAAGGAACTGATTAAAGGTGAGCCTGACGCATCAAGCTTTCCTAACGGCGGTCTGCGCGCAACCTTTGAAGCCCGCGGTTATACGACCTGGGACCCAACCTCCTATGCCTTTATTAAAGACAATACACTCTGTATTCCAACGATTTTCTGTTCCTTTGACGGCAGCTCACTTGATAAGAAAACACCGCTGCTGCGTTCCATGGCAGTGCTGAATGAGCAGGCATTGAGAATCCTGAAATTATTTGGCAGCGATGCAACCCATGTTTCAACAACCGTCGGCTGTGAACAAGAATACTTCCTGATTGATAAAGAATTATTCGCCCAAAGAGAAGACCTTTTATTATGCGGCCGAACACTTTTCGGTAAATTACCGCCCAAAGGTCAGGAAATGGAAGATCATTACTTCGGTATGCTGGATAATCGTGTTTTGGCTTTTATGCAAGAGCTGGATGAAGAATTGTGGAAGCTGGGCATCCTTGCCAAAACAGAGCATAAAGAAGTAGCTCCCCGTCAGTTTGAATTAGCTCCTATCTTTTCCACCACAAATATTGCTACCGATCACAATCAGCTGACGATGGAATTAATGAAAATCGCCGACAAGCATGGCTTTGCCTGTTTGCTTCATGAAAAGCCCTTCGAGGGGATCAATGGCAGCGGAAAACATAACAACTGGTCGATTTCCACCAATACAGGTGTCAATCTGTTAGAACCCGGCGAAACACCGGCAACCAACGCTCAGTTTCTATTGTTTCTCTGCGCTGTAATCAAAGGCAGATGAGTATCAGGATTTACTTCGATGTTTCTGTTGCTACCCCTACAACGACCACCGCCTTTGCCAACGAAGCACCACCGGCTATTATAATATCCGTTCATTTGGGAGATGAACTCACTGTCCTCGAAATGTATCGAAGAAAATACGGTTTATGATAAAATCTATGACAAAAAAATGGAAATCGGCGTCGATATCCTCCCTGCCTTTCCAAAGGATACGACCGATAGAAACCGAACTTCTCCTTTTGCCTTTACCGGCAATAAATTTGAATTCAGAATGCTTGGTTCAAGTCTCTCAATCGCATGCCCTAACATTATGCTGAATACCATTGTCGCGGAAGAATTAAGTCTGTTTGCCGATGAGTTGGAAAAGCTGAAGAGCTGAAACCAGCACTGGCAGCCTTAATCAAGAAAACCATCAGAGAGCACAAACGGATTCTTTTCTCAGGCAATGGTTATACTGATGAATGGGTAAAAGAAGCAGAAAAAAGAGGTCTGCTGAATCTTAAAACAACGATTGATGCCCTGCCTTATTACACACATCTGAAAAAATATCAAGCTTTTCACAAAACACAAAATCTTCACTGAACATGAGATGCGCTCACGCGGTGAGATCCTTCTTGAAAATTATTGTAAAACAATCAATATCGAAGCCCTGACAATGGTTGACATGGTTCAAAAACAAATCCTGCCTGCCGTTGAAAGGCAAATAAGCAAAAATCATTAACCGAAACCATTCTTAACAAAAAAGCAGTCTCACCCGCCTTTGATTGTGCCGCCGAAATGGATCACCTTCATCAGGTTGATGAACATTATAAAGCCCTCTACTTTGACTGCCAAAAGCTGGAAAAAGCATGCATCAAAACAACTGCCCTTGATTCTGATGCATGAACAAGGAAAGCTCTTTCCACTGCGATTCTTAAAAAATGATGGAAACCCTGCGCGCTGATGCAGATGCCCTCGAATCATTATGCTCAGACAAAGTGGCCGATTCCCAGTTACACAGATCTGTTATTTCACGATTAAACACGAAGCAGCCCGATATTCCTGCCCCTTACCCCGTCAACATCCCTCAAATTGACGGGTTCTTTAAAACAGCGCACAGGGCCTGTAATTTTATCGATATTATCTTATATTATCCTTATTTTCGTTAAGTAACCCTAATGCATTCACAGCATAGGCAATACCATCCTCATTGACTGAGCGGGTTACAAAATCAGCCTGCGCCTTCAGCTTTTCATTTCCTTGGCCCATGGCAATAGAAAGCGCGGCATGTTCCATCATTTCCCAATCATTTAAGCTGTCACCAAACGCGATATAATCTTCATGTTTGAAATAGGCGCATAACCTTTTAATGCCGTCTGCCTTGCTGACACCCTCAACGATCAAATCCGCATAGGTTGATTCAGCTGGAATCACCTTGAGTCCCTCAATCTTCTAAATTCATGATAATCAGCATTTCTTGAATCATAGGCCAGCATCGTAATGATTGGCTCACCTTCATAAGGACGTTGATGAGGCAGCACTTCATTTAAAAATTGATGTGCAATCTTTACATAATCATTACCATCATCCATCATAAACCAATCATCGCTGCTAATTAAAGAAAGTGCGATTTGATGCTTTGCTGCTATGTCAATGCATTGTTTAACCGCCCTAAAATCTATGCACTCTTCATGAAGAAGGTCTGATCCTTCAGCATAACAACCTGACCATTGCTTAATACATAACCATCCCATTCAACCGCATCCATTAAACCGCAGCGCTTTAATGAAGCATAGCAACGCCCCGTAGCAATGAATACGCGATGTCCAGCCTGTTTTAGAGATTGTATTGCCGCTTTCGCTGATTGAGGGAACTCATGCGTTGCTGAATCAGAGAAGTGTGCCGTCTACATCAAAGAAAATATTTTGTCGTTCCATAAGTGACCATCCTTTTATTGATTAAAGTTTACTTCTTTTATTATTTCAATGTCAACTCACAACTTGAGCGCCGCTCAACTTTATAGCTCTTAAAGTGGCGAACCGCTCGCTTGTGAAGCGATTAAACATCGATTATAATGAGGATAGAAGGAGAATGTTATGACACAATTAAAACTAAGAATTGCGGAAAACCGCCGCAAGCTGGGTCTGACACAGGAACAGTTAGCCAATCAGCTGGGAATATCGGCAGGGGCGGTAAGCAAATGGGAAAATGGCAGCACGGCTCCGGATATCAGCTTACTGCCGCCATTAGCCAGAGCCCTTCATATTACTTTAGATGAACTGTTTGATTTTCAAATTCAGCTGACTCCCCAAGCAATTAAGGACATAAAGGATGAAGTCAGAACTTGTATGCTTCAGGAAAGCTATGCGGATGGCCTCCGCCTGCTGAATCACTATTTGCCCAATACCCTGCCAACGGCAGCTTGCTGCTTAGTGCGGGAACGCTGATTATGATGTACGCACCACTTGCCGAAAATGCTGATGAGGCCTTTATCAATGAGCAATATCAAAAAGCGGCCAGCTATTTACAAGCTGTCATTGACCAGCAAGATCCTAAACTTACAAACAGCGCTATGTTTTCCAAAGCCTACTGTCTGTTAAGTCTGCAGGCATATGAGGAATGTGAAAAGCTGTTAAAAAGCTTGCAGGAACAAACTATTGACGCTTCCGCCATCATTTTAAGCCTTTATGAGAAACAGGAACGTTTTGAAGAGGCTAGGCATGCATGTCAGGGGCTGCTGCTGCAAGAAATAAACAAATGTATCAGTACCCTTTCAGTGCTTGCCCGGCTCAGCGAGGATAAGGAACAAATGCCGCTGCTTGTGTTGTCCAGTCAGCTGGAGGAGCTGTTTCAAATCCCGCAAGGCAGCAGTCAGCTATTACTTTGTCACTACTGTCTCAGCAAACAAAATTACTCAGAAGCTGCCCATTACTTTAAGACCTATATAGAAAGAACATGCATCAGCAGCTACAATTACGATAAGCATCCAATCTTTAAAGGCATCCGCTTAGAGGTGAATGAAGAAAATCAGCGCTCAGTAAGAAAACACCTGCTGGAATCATTACTAAAAGATGAGAAATATGAAGTCATGAGCGGCTATTCTGATTATGATGAAGCCATTCAGCTGATTAAAACCGCCATTGATAATAATGTGTGAGTAAGAATTGATTATGACAGCTTTAACATCTTATAACGTAAAACCGGCAAATATAAAAGAGGTGAGCCTTCACCCCTTTTAATCGTTATAATCTTGATAAGTAAAATCATTGCATCATTCAAACCAATTTCATTCAATCATTCTTTAGTTGGCGCAATCACCAATTTACATGTCGGACAGTAATTAGCCTCTGCGATATATCCATTCGCTTTTAACGGCTTAAATTGATTCAATAAAGGAATGCCATGATCAGCTACTGTAAAATTAAATATTGATGGCTTTTCATCATTGGGAATCCATTGAACCGGCTGTCCGCCATTAGGGATAAACCCAGACTGCATTTCATTTTGACAATACGGACATTTCATTATACTCATACCTCCTGCCTCTGTTTTCTAAAAGCTTCACCCTTTTTGATTAAGCCGATTTTCAATCGCTTCGATGACCAAATGAATTGTTTTTAAGCGGGCATATTCCTTAGAATTGGATTCAATAATCATCCATGGGGCAAAGGTTGTCGAGGTCAGTCTCAGCATTTCATTAACTGCCGGTTCATATTGATCCCATTTTCACGGTTCCGCCAGTCTTCATCGGTGATCTTCCACTGCTTCTCTGGTGTATTCTGCCGTTCTTCAAAACGTTTCAGCTGCTCATCCTTATCAATTTGCAGCCAGAACTTTAAAATAATAGCTCCCCAGCGGCTCAGATCCTGTTCAAATTCATTAATTTCATTATAAGCCCGCCGCCACTGCTGTTCATTACAAAAGCCCTAATCCGCTCAACCATAACCCGGCCGTACCATGTACGATCAAAAACAGCAATATGTCCGCTCTTGGGCAGATGCCGCCAAAAACGCCAGAGATAGTGATGGCTTGCTTCATAAGCATTAGGGGCTGAGGTGGGATTCACATTATAACCACGCGGATCAAAGCAGGCAGCTAACCGTTTAATATTGCCGCCCTTACCTGCCGCATCCCATCCCTCATAGCATAATATCAACGGTATCTTTTTTAAATATAATTCATTCGACAACACGCGCAGTTTTTTCTGGGCTTTTTAATTCTTCTTTATAAGTCTCATCATCGATCGTTAAAGATAAATCAACGTCCTAGCAGCAACGGCATACTCAGCAGCGGCATTTTCATCTGATCAGCCCGAATGCCGTCATGCTGAAGATTTTCCTTCATTTTTGTTTCAATAGTCTCTACACAGCATTCCAGAATCTTATAATAGGCTTCATCCTTATCACAAGCATCAATCAAATGCCATGGTGCATGGTCAGTTTCTGTTTTCTCAATCATCTCATCAAAAGCCTTCGCATATTCATCATAATGCTCATTGCGGTAAATATCCAAATCCGTTACCCGCCAAGCGGTTGTCTTATCGGCAAGCAGTTTTTCAAATCGTTTGGCCTGCTCCTTCTTTGAGATATTCAAGAAGAATTTCAAGAGCACAGCACCATCATCACAAAGCTGACGCTCAAAGCGCAGAACACTTTCCAGCTGTTCCTTAAAGCACTTATGCTTCTTTTCACGGTCTACGCGGAAAACCGAGATTTCCTGATTCCAGCTGCGGTCAAAAATCGTAATTTCACCCTTTGCCGGCAGTTTCAGCCAATAACGATATAAGAATGGATAACGCTTTTCAGCCGCGTCCGCTTCATCCATCGCACATACTTCAAAACCGCGCGGATCAAGGTTTAAGATCATTTTCCCAATCAATGTACCCTTGCCGCTGGCACCCCAGCCATCAAATGTTATAATTACCGGTACCTTTGCGGTTTTTAATTGCTGCTGAAGCATTGCAAAACGGCTTTCCAATTCTTTAATACTCCGCTTCATGCTTTTCTTTTCTGATTTTTCCATAAGCACCACCTTTGTTTTTAGTATACCACTAAATGATGAACTAAAGTATAATAGAAGCATCACCAAGAAATGAGGAAATCATAATGTCAACAAGTAAAGATATGCTAGCCTATATCCTTGATCAGTTAAGTCTTTTAGAGGAGCTGCGCACCCGGGGGATGATGGGTGAATATGTTGTTTATTATCGGGATAAAGTTATCGGGCTGATCTGTGATGGTCAGCTGTTTATCAAGGAAACAAAGGCAGGCAAAGCTTTGCTTGATCCGGTGGTTGAAGATTTTCCCTATGCCGGCGCCAAGAAAATGTTTGTTGCCGATATTGAAAATAAAGAACTGTTAAGAGATATTATCGAAGCCTCTTATCCTGAGCTGCTGCTGCCTAAACCTAAAAAAAAGAAATAACTGAACATAATAAAACGCTGCATCAATAATGACACAGCGTACTAAAGCTTTCGCTATTGGAGAGCTTTTTTATTTTATGATTGTCTGAACTTTGCCATAACTTCATCGTATGAAGGAATGGAAGTTTGTGAGCCTTTGCGAGTTACTGATATACTGGCGGTAAGACTGGCAATTTTCAGTGCATCAAGCATTGAAGCTTGCTGATCCACACACCATGCGAAGGCTCCGTGAAAAATATCGCCTGGTCCGCAGGAATCAACGGCCTTAACTGGATAGGCAGGGAAAATTTCCGGCTGATCACCTATTTTATAAATTGCCCCCCGATCACCAATTGTTATAATTAACTGCCGATGATTCAGCTCGCGGATCGTTTCAAACTGCTGATTCAATGTAGTCCTATCATGCAGCGCTAAAGCTTCGCCTAAATAATCTGACGCGAACTCCTCACTGCAGATAATAAAGTCAGCCGCTTTCGCAGCCTGAATGGTATTTTCATTGCAGATATCAGCGTCTACAATCAGCTGTGCGTCAACATAATATTTCTGCGCTTTCAAAGTCAGCGCCGGCAAGTGACCATCGGATAAAATCACTTTAATGGGCAGCGGCTGAAAGGTGAAATCATTCAAGGTTTGATGGCACGGATAATTCAATACTGTACGGCTGCCATTAACATTACAGCTGACAATATAGGAATGCGCGGTACTAAAGCGTTCATCTACACAGCCCAGCAGTTTCAATTTGGATTGTTTTGCAATTGCTTCAATATGCCTGCCATTTTCATCAGTTCCAATCCGGCTGAGCAAATAAGCGTCAGCCTGCCAAAGCGCGCATAAACAGGCCGCATTAAAAGCCGGGCCACCACCGGATAAGGTAGTGCCTGTGCAGCTGTATTTACGATTCTCCATTAAGGGCTGATCAATTTCAATGGTTGTATCGATACAGGCGACACCAATAGCTAGTACACCCATGTCATCACCTCATTTGCTTTTAGTTTACCATACTTCTGTTTGATTTTCACAATCAATGACAGCATTTATGTATCCTGTCTATCACTTATCTTGATTTCAAGCACAGCCTTGCATGTTTCACCAGGCTGTACATTGAATCGATTCCGATGTTCATTAATGGCGTTAACCGTACCGCTCAATGGCTCGATAACCATAAAACGATGAGGATCACCGCTCCAAATCAAGGTATTCACAAAGCCTTCAAGGCTATTAAAAGTCAGCCGCAGGCCATTAGGCAGGATACAGCTCAATTCACGCAGCTGCCCGCACAGATAGCCGCTTTTACAAACCTGATCAAAATCAAGATCCTCATTGGTCAGCATTCTGCCATCCATAAATTTACCAGTAAAAATGGTCCTATTTAAATCAGGATTCAAAAAGAAAGGATGCAGACCCAAATCACACGGCATGACACGCTCTGATTCATTTCTGGCAGTCAGCTCATATCGCAGCCGATTCTCATCTAAAGAGAGCTTCGATTGAAGACAAAAGTCGAAAGGGTAGGTTTCCTTTGTCTTTTGAGTAGCATGTGTACTCAGCGTGATCGATGAATCAGCAAACGCACATATTTCCCAGACTAATGAATGAGCGATACCATGAATGCCGCTTTGATAGCATTCATCACCTAGATGCAGCAAGCCCTCTTGATTATTCCCTGAATAAGAAACAGGATTGGACAGCCGCAGGTCGGCCGCTCGTCCGAAGCATAATTCTCAGGCTTGATCAATATTAATTCCTGTCCCTTAAACATCAATGATTTAAAAATATTGCCGCGGTCAAGCGCCAGCTGCAGCTTTAAAATTCCGTTGTCTAATTCAGCCAGCCTTGACACTCCATCATGAATCAAAGCGCTCATATTTTTTCTCCGCACAGATAGGCCACCATTTCCTCACTGCTGTCTACCCTGCGGATCTTTGCAAGCAGTTCATCATCGGCAAGCTTTGCCGCTACCTTAGATAAAAGCAGCATATGATTTCATGTCTTAAATTTTTATCACTGCTCACACAAAACAGGAAAACTGTATCAACATCCTTTTCATCCAGCGTCTCCCATTCAATTGGATGACTCAGTGTAGCAATGGCGATACCCGGCTGCTTTGCACTTGCACTTTTGCCATGCGGAATCGCGATACCATTACCGATTCCTGTCACCCCCTGAGCTTCACGCAGGTAGATATCCTTTACAAACGCTTCAACATCATCAATATAACCGCTGTCAAACAGCAGCTTTGACATCTTATTCAGGACATCATCTTTATCCCTGCCCTCAAGACCAATGCGGATAATCCGCATCTAAAACATCTTTTAATTCCATAATCCACCTCTGCACCTTTTATTGAACCAAATATTTGTACAGCTCATCCTCAGGCAGGCTGCGCAGATATTTCAGTTTCTCATCTGTTTCTATTAATTCTAAAAAGCCTTTATAAAATAATTGAACTCGTTTTGAATCCTCATGACTGCTGATTCGAAATACCAATAAAAATACTGTATCAACTTCATTCTCCATATCCCATTGAATAGCCTCATCCAAAATCGCAATCGCTACCTTTGATTCATTAACTAAGCCTGAATTACCATGCGGAATAGCCACACTGTTGCCGATATAGGTTGATACAGTTTTCTCCCGTTTTAAGATTGACGCATGATATTTACTGCTGACATAACCAAGACTGACTAAATGCTTGGAAAGCAGACTCAGCAGCGCTTCCTTCTTATCCTTCACCTTAAGATGGGTAAAAATAAGCTTTGGATCAAATAATGTATGGCATGATACATCAAATTTCTTCTTCGTCTCTAACTGTCGGCTTTTCAGCATTTCAATCTTTTGCTTAATCAAGCCAATTCCATTATCACTCAGCAGGGAGCTGAGCTGAATAACCTTATCACTGCTGATTTTTAAACTGGAGGTCGTAACAATCAAATCATACTGATCCAGCATTTTCACATTAAAATCATGCAGTGAAATAATCGCGATTTTCTCAACCTTAGGCACTGAAATCTTAATTTTATTACAGAACAGCTGATTCAATCCCATGCCAAGCTCAGTAACCAGTGCCATTTTTATCGGCTGTGACATACGGTCTAATGAAGATTGAATATACAGCGTAATGTAGCTTAGTTCCGTAGAGGATATATTGATTCCATAATATTCCTCAAACAAGATCGACAAAGCCCATGAAACTCTGTACGTCTGCTTATATTCCTCTTTGATAAAATTTGTTAAAGTCTGTGTACTGTGCTTTTCAAAACGCATTCTGAAAATAGCCGGCCGAATATGATTTAAAAGCCCGTAGTATAACTCTTTATCTTGTGTCAGATCAACATTTATCACATCGCTGACGACAGATATAATACGGGTTATAAACGTTTTCAGCTTTTCATCATATTTGTAAGCATTGTTCTCCTCGAAATTTTCACTGTGAATCAAATAAGAACATAACAGCTGAACCGCGAAGAAGATGATCTCATCCTCGCCAATCTCTACGCTGAACTTTTCCTCAATCATCTTAAACAGACTTTTTGACCAGCTGTATTCGTTGTACTTTAATACCGTCTTACGCTCAGTATCAGAAATAGTCAGTACCGTGTGCGAAAAGCGGCTGATTGCCAATGCCGCATAGACAAGCATGGAGTGAAAAGATTCCTCAGTAAATTTAAAATTCCATTCACTTTCAATGGCAAAGATACATTGCTTAAGCAATTCTAAATCTATACCCTGGGCAAAGATACGGATACTTTCATCAATACTATATAAATCATTATTGATAACTATATGTTTTATTGCCAGTCGTATGCTTTCTTCACTGCCCTTTAAGGTTATGCCGACATTTTTCTTGATTGACAAATGAAGTTCAAATAAGCTCAGCCATTCCTCACAGACCGTCAGATTTTTTCTGACCACAGGGATGGAATCATAAACCCGCTCGCTTAGTTCATTCAAGGTGATTTTGTTGTTTTTCCCAGATAGGATTAGTATCAGATATTTATAAATCTGCCGCTCACCGGTCATGATGTTCTTTAATTCATAATTAGCGAAAAGTTTATTGATTGCCGCTCTGTCTTCCACCACCAGATGCAGGCCCCTGCGCGGGGATTTATCAATATAGCCATATCCCGTTTCCTTCAGTGCATCATTGAGTATATCAATCTTTCTGCGGATCGTGCTTTCACTGGTATCCAAAATCGCAGCGATTCTGGATACGGAAATGGTTTCATTTTCACAAAGCAGCAGTAAAAGATTGTGCATTAAAGCGTTTTGTTTCACTGACTTCATTGTTCAACTCCTAATCAGGCAAGGCATTAAGCCTTGCCTCTCTGTGTTTAATAATAAGTGGCCTTGCCGCTGCTGCCAAACAGTTCCATTTTTTCCTGAACCGTCTTGCGTACTTCTAAAATAGATGGATTAAAAACCTGCGGCGGCATGAAATTGCCGGTTTCAGTATAAATCTCATTCACTTTTTTAAAGAATACCTGCTTGATGTCACTGGAAATGTTTACCTTTTGGATGCCGATCTGACAAGCCTTGGCAATTTCATCATCAGGATTATCACTGCCGCCATGCAGCACCAGCGGTACGGTTGCTACCTTGTTGATTTCCGTTAATAATTCTAACTGAAGCTTAGGACGGAAACCCTTTGGATAGATGCCGTGGGCTGTCCCGATAGCGATGGCCAGCGCGTCACAGCCGGTTGCTTCCACAAAATCTACAACCTCTTCCGCTTTAGTGTAAGTGATGTTTTCAACACCGCCCTCATCGGAATTACTCATCGAGCCAATCGTACCGATTTCAGCTTCCACGGAAACATTAAAACGATGGGCAAATTCAACGATTTGACGGGTTTGATTAATATTTTCAGCCAAGGGCAGCAAGGATCCGTCAAACATCACCGAGGTAAAGCCCGCTTGGATTGCGGCGGCACATTCCTCAATCGATTTTCCATGATCCAAATGTAAGGCAAAAGGAACCTTACTCGCTTTTAAGCGCTCTGTGACATAACGGAAAAAGTAAGGGGTGGCATACTTGAATTCACCTGGAGCAAATTGGAGAATGGCTGGTGTATTGGATGCTTCAGCCTGTTCCACCACGGCTCTTACGAGTGCCAGATCCGAGGTGTTAAAAGCACCGATGGCAAAATGATTCTCTTTAGCGACACTTAGTATTCCTTTTAAATTAAGCAACATAATTGGGTACCTGCTTTCTTCTTACATGATTTCAATTTCAATGTTGTCGAGATCTTCATCGGATAACTCTTTACCCAATTCAACCTCTTGTTTTTCATCCTCATCAGTCACCTTTTTCTTAATGAGTGCCAATACGATACCCGTCACAGCCGAGCCGATGGCCAGACAGATCAATCCCTGCATCGGTGATGTAAAGAATGGGAAGGCTATAAAGCCGCCGTTTAACAGTTCTGAGGAATTACCCCATACCATGGATAAACCACCAGCTACAAAGGAGCCGCAGACACAGGCAAATACAACTCTTGCTAAGTCGCGGGCAGCGATCGGAATAACACCCTCAGATCATGAAGCAGCCCATCGGTACAGCTGCCTTTAATGTTTCCTTTTCAGCGCGGGTGAATTTATTTCTTGCCAGCAGACAGGCAATTGCGATGCCGAACGGCTGTATCATTGAGGCGATGATTTGTACTGTTTTAGCATCTCTGATTCCCTCGGCATATAAGGCATTCACAAAGGCTGTCGCCGTCTTGTTGACCGGCCCGCCAAAGTCAAAGGTAGCCATCGCGCCGAGTACGCCGCCGTAAATAAATTTAGAGCCTGAAGATAATGACTGCAGGAAGCCTGTCAGCTGTGCCATGAGCCAAATGATCGGTCCCTGAATGACCGCGTACATCAATAAGCCGGATATTGCAGTTGCGAGAAACGGGATGACCAGCATGCCTTTTAAGGATTCAATTACCTTTGGCAGATGAATATATTTCTTGCATAGATTTACAACGATACCCACTAAGATACCGCCGACCATACCGCCGATAAAACCAGTATTGATATTCTGAGCAACCCAGCCGATGACAAAGCCAGGTGCCAGTGCCGGCTTGCTGCCCATGGAAAAAGCAATGTAGGCGCAAAGCATCGGTACCATCAGCTGCATACCTAAGGAACCAGTTTGATAGAGCCAATAGCCAATACCGCTGTCACCGAGATTGGCGACTGATGAACCGGCCATCGCACGGCCGATCGCCATTGTAAGACCAGCACCGACAACTAATGGAATAAAATAGGAAATACCTGTGAGAATATGCTGTTTCAATTCCTTAATGTTGATAATGTCATTCATATGTTTCCATCTCCTTATTTTTGGATTACTTTCTCAACCTTCTGAATTAAACCAATCGGATTCTTAACAACGGTTGAAGTATCAACCTTAATCACTTTTTTCCCCGTAAAGCGATCCATCTTATCAATGGCAACATCAATTGCCAAAATGACTACATCAGCATCCTGGATATCCTTGGGATCAAGTTCATCCTCAATGCCAATACTTCCCTGTGTCTCACAGGAAATCGTGTGACCGCGCAGCTCAGCACTTTTAATCAGCTTTTCTTTCGCGATGTAAGTGTGAGCGATGCCGGTCGTACATGCGGCTACGGCTACAATTTTCATTTTCCTACCTCCTCGTTAATGGTTGGAATGCCAATGGTGAGCTTGCCTTCACCAACTACGCGTACGCCTTTGCAGGCTGCCGGAATTAAAGCGGCGTGACCTTGGATCAGGGGTATTGAATGATCTGACCAGCATAGCTTCACATCGCCTTCAACCGCACACAGCACCCGGTGTCCGTCAAACTCAGGCATTGGATATTCGCCGGTGATCGTCACCAGCTGTACGCTGAATGAATCGTTCTGTTCAGGTTCGATCAGAGCGCTCAGCGTGTACTGCTCATTTTGTTCAAGACAGCGCTCCTTCATCAGTGAGCGTTCAAGAATTTGGGCATCATCATAGGTTGTATAATCAAACATATCGAAACAGGCATCCGCGCCAAGACCATAGAACATTTCCTCGTCGCTGATAATCATGCCGTTGATGCTGCGTTCGACACGGATCGTCACATCATTGCATTCATGATATTCAAGAAACAGACAGCCCGGCCCGACACAATGCGGCATACCGGCTGGGATTAAAATCATCTGTCCCTGCTTGACAGGAATCTGATGCAGACAGTCAACCATCGCGTCAATATCCTGTTTTCATAAAGCTGGCGCCAGAGCGCTTTTGTCACATGCGGTTTAAAGCCGGCATAGACACAGGTTTCTTTACCTTCTACCTCGCGTGTTCCCGCTATGTACCACGCCTCAGTCTTGCCCATCGGCATATGAAAATAACGTTTCGCATCTTCACGGTTAGGATGACACTGCATCACTAAACGCACCGTTGTATCACCGACTCTTGCCAGCATCGTCAGCTGATCAGGGTTGTACTTCTGAAAACGTTCGCCTAAGATTTCATTGGGATAAGCCTTAATTAAATCACTCAGCAAAATACCTCCCTGCTCATCTATCGTTTTGCTGATGGCATAGCCTTCCGGCTGCCCCTTGCTGATTGCACCAATGGAGGTAACCAATAGCTCCTCACACTGATGTGAATCCTCACAGGGCGGCATTTTACGCCATTCATGCATCAGCTTACCGCCGATATAAAAGCGCGTGATGCGGTTATCCTGAAACAGCAGCGGCATTTGGGTCAGCGCTTGATCAATCATCCTGTATACACCTCATCTTTCATCATTAAATGGACAGCACATTTCTTAAACGTTAAAGGCAGCGCCAGAATATGCGGATGCTCACCGACATATTTTTTCTTTGCGTCAGCCAGTGCTTCCTCAATCGTTGCTCGGGTCTTCATTCCCATGCCTCTTGCATAACCTGGTTCCTGGGCGCCGCAGATGTAGATTGCGGAAGTATTCATTTCCGCGATATGCGCGCATGAGATCATCGAAAAGCCATGGAAGGGATGGAACGCGTTGCAATAACGATATTGTCTGATCCATTCTTCATTTGTCGCGAAATATTCACTGTATCGATTCATATCGACCAGCGTATTCATGCCGTCTTTTTGAAACATTTCATACATCTTACGGTTATACGGCCACAATTCATCATGGAAATAGCCGTTGCATAGCGCTGCGCAGATAATCACACAATGATCTGACATCACCCGTTTTAAACGAATTACCTGCGCTGATATCGCCTGCATCAGCATGATTGATTTGTTCCCATGCCATCACCGTAATGGAAAAACTGCGGAGCGCCAAAGATCAGCACATCATACTTCTTTTCCGCGAACGGCACATAAGTGCGCTGATCCGCTATTTGCCAGCTAAGCGGCATCATTTCCTTTGCATAGCCGCTGAAGATTGCTATTTGACGGCTGAGTGTATCCAGCACAGCATCGCAGCAGAAGAACTTCTTGCCCATCTTTTCTTCCATATACATACCAATCTGATTAAATTTCTGGCGCATCAGGCTGTGAGAGCTGACCGGTGTAAAGTCATCACGGTGCATAACCTTAGGTACATGATGGGCAGCGATGCAGCGCCAATGAGTAATGCCTGTCGCACAATGCTTGTAGCCGCCGGAATATCCGCCGTAAGGATTGGCTTGGACATGACCGATCAGAATCGCTACATCCGCTTCAAAAACATACTTGTTCATGATTACATGATCACCGGCTTCATCAAAGCCCAAATCGATCAGATGTTCATCATCTTCAGAATCATGATTCATGATCTGATTTGTTGGATTAAATTCATTATATAATGCATCGCCTAAAACACCGCGGATTTCCTGTTCTGTATTCTTACGGTGCAGACCGTTGGAACAAATCAGCAGGATATCTTTTTTCTCAACACCAGCGGCATATAGTTCGTCAAGAATCAGCCGGATGCTTACCTTGCGGTGCGCGTTGGCTGTTCACCGCCTTTTTACGCGGTCAGGAAACACGATCCACGCGCTTCCTTATGAGCCAGTTTAGATAATGGCTCAATGCCGATAGGATTGCGGATACTTTTTAACGTCTC
>SCPN01001060.1_pt1 | contig 22732 bp, 23 predicted proteins | sample 6106831 | NCBI WGS metagenome assembly SCPN01 (sample SAMN10720447, study PRJNA508395) | human gut metagenome | isolation source: Participant 1, 0 month
GCTCTGAGTAGTAAAATCAGGTAAAATCAATCTGATAGAAATTAATTCGATATTTAATTATTGCGAGGAATGGATATTTTCCAAGCCTCATAATATTATAAAAGAAAGAGAGAAAAATAATGGCACAGAATCCAATCGTAACAATCACAATGGAAAACGGCGATGTAATCAAGGCGGAGCTTTATCCGGAAATCGCACCAAACACAGTAAACAACTTTATCAGCTTAATCAATCACAACTTCTATGACGGAGTATGCTTCCACCGTGTAATCAAGGGCTTCATGCTCCAGGGCGGAGATCCGGACGGAAACGGCACAGGCGGCCCTGGCTATGAAATCAAGGGCGAGTTCACACACAACGGCTTCAAAAATGACTTAAAGCACACAGCCGGTGTACTTTCAATGGCACGTACCATGATACCTGATTCAGCAGGCAGCCAGTTCTTCATCATGCATCAGGATGCACCACATCTCGACGGCGAGTATGCAGCATTCGGTAAGGTAATCGAGGGCATGGATGTGGTAAACAAGATCGCAGAGGTGCGCACAACTACATGGACAAACCACTTGAGGCTCAGGTCATGAAGACAGTTACAGTTGAGACCTTCGGAGTGGACTATCCGGAGCCGGAACAGTTTAATGATAATAATTATCGATGAGGCAAGCGCAAAACTTGCCTCTTTTACTATCATGGAGATGCTTGAGAAATGTGGCAGGCAAGGCATCTATGTCAGAAGGCTGCAAGAAAAACTGTATGTGCGCTACCGGCTGATGAATCAATTAATGACTCAAAAAACAACGATACAGAATCTGCAGATAACACCGCGAAAGCTAATACGTGGAAATCTAAGATACCGAAGCTCCCGCCAACTACATCTGGATAGTATCAAACAGGCAGCAGAAGCAAATAGCCGACTCACTCGGCATAGCATCAGTAGGAGAACCGCAGTGCGGCACGCGCTATGCAGTCGAGAGCCTTGCGGAGCTTGATATTGAGTATCTGGAGCGGGTGCGCAGGCGGTATAATCACATCCCGTGGGACATCGGCGAGACAGACAGGTGTCTGATACGTGAGCTGTCCCTGTCAGACCTTCCTGCGCTCTATGAGCTCTATGACAAGCCCGGCATGACAGACTTTGTGGAGCCGCTTTACGACTACGAGACAGAGCTTGAATACCAGAAAGCATATATAGAGAACATGTATGGCTTTTACGAGTATGGCATGTGGCTTATATTTTCCAAGAAAACAGGGAAGCTGATAGGCGGGCAGGGCTTGAGCATGATGAACTGGGCTATATGATAGCGCCGGAATTATGGAACCAGGGCTATGCCACGGAGGTATGCCGCTTCATCATAGACTACGCGCGCGAAAACACAGACTTTGAAGAGCTTTACTGCCGGATAGACGAGAAGAAATGAGGCATCGGTGCGTCTTGCCAAAAAAGCTTGGATTTACAAATAGCGGGCATATGGATGATGATATAAACGCTTCCATATATAGAAAAAAACATTAAAAAACAATGAAAAACATTGAAAAATATGCAATTAGGCAATAAAATATAAACATAGTTTAACGATTTGGAGGACGAAAAAATGAAGACAATATGCATACGGAGTAGATATAGGTGGAACAACTGTAAAGATAGGCTTTTTCGAGACAACAGGAAAGCTTGTCGATACATGGGAGATTCCTACACGCACAGAGAATTCCGGCGAGCTCATCCTGCCTGATATCGCAGCATCCATCAAGGAGAATAACGAGAAGCATGGCATCGAGATGGGTGACATCGAGGGCGTAGGCATGGGAGTGCCGGGACCTATAAAGGATGACGGAACAGTATTGAAGTGTGTCAACCTCGGCTGGGGAGTGTTCAACGTGGCACAGTCACTCTCAGTACTGTGCGGCGGCATCAAGGTAAAGGCCGGAAATGATGCCAACGTAGCTGCACTCGGTGAGATGTGGCAGGGTGGCGGAAAGGGTCATCAGGATGTAGTCATGATCACACTCGGTACAGGCGTAGGCGGAGGAATCATCCGCGAGGGCAAAATCGTAGCCGGAGTAAACGGAGCAGGCGGAGAGATAGGACATATGCCTATGGTAGATGATGAGTCAGAGTGCTGTGGCTGCGGCAAGAAGGGCTGCTTAGAGCAGTATGCATCAGCAAACGGTCTCGTAAGAGTGGCAGAGAGATACATTGCAGCACACAGGGATGTGGCAACAAAACTTGATTTAAATGCAGGCTTCACAGCCAAGGATGTATGCGATGCGGCAAAGGCAGGCGATGCAGCAGGCATTGTAGCAGTAGAGCAGTCTATGAAGCTTCTCGGCAAGGCAATGGCAGCAGTAGCATGCGTTATGGACCCTGAGGTATTTGTTGTAGGCGGTGGCCTTTCAAAGGCAGGCAGCATCATCATCGATACAGCAGCAAAGTACTATAAAGAGTATGCTTTCCATGCAAGCCGTGAGACAGAGATCAAGCTTGCCACACTCGGCAACTCAGCAGGCATGTATGGCGGAGTAAAGATGGTTATCGGCTAACAACATAAGATTGCAATTTTTAAAGAAATAAAATATAATGGCTACTAAAGATACACTACAATCGAGGTGAGACTATTGGCAGATTACTCAACAGAAGAATTAGAAAAAATAGCGGACAAATTTCGCTCAGATACCAGCGGTATAAGGGGAACAAAGGATTTTACGAGCCCAGAGGAGCTTTACGATGAGCTTAAAAAGGAAATCAAAAAGTATCATCCGTCGGATGACACGAGCCTTGTGGACAAAGCCTACAGGGTAGCTTATGATGCTCATAAGGGTCAGGCGCGTAAGTCGGGAGAGCCTTATATCATACATCCGCTGTGTGTTGCCATAGTACTCGCCGAGCTCGAGCTGGATAAGGAAACCATTGCAGCAGGACTGCTCCATGATGTGCTGGAGGATACCATCATGACCATGGATGAGATGCGTGCGGAGTTTGGAGACGATGTCGCACATCTGGTGGATGGTGTCACGAAGTTAAAGCACCTGCATCTGACAGACAGCACCAAGGATCCGAAGGACAAGAATGCGGACAGGCTTGAGATGCAGGCTGAGAATCTGCGCAAGATGTTTCTCGCCATGGCAAAGGATATCAGGGTCATCCTCATAAAGCTGGCAGACAGACTGCACAATATGCGTACACTCAAGTACCAGTCCAAGGAGGCACAGCAGCGTATCGCCAGAGAGACACAGGATATCTACTGCCCTATCGCACAGCGACTTGGTATCAGCAAGATAAAGATAGAGCTCGAGGACCTTTGTATGAAGTACCTCTATCCGGATGCCTACTACGATCTGGTAGAGAAGGTAGCCCTCAGAAAGACAGAGCGCGACACCTACATCCAGGGCCTAGTAAACGATGTCAAGAAGTATGTTTCGGATGCCGGCATCAAGGCAGAGATATACGGCAGGGCAAAGCATTTCTTTAGTATATATAAGAAGATGGTCAATCAGGACAAGACGATAGACCAGATATATGACCTCTTTGCCATCAGGATTCTGGTGGATACCATACCGGACTGTTACGCAGTGCTAGGTATCATACATGAGAAGTATAAGCCTATACCGGGCCGTTTCAAGGACTATATTGCCATGCCGAAGCAGAACATGTACCAGTCGCTTCACACGACACTCATAGGCCCGAGCGGACAGCCGTTTGAGATACAGATACGTACCTATGAGATGCATCGTACAGCTGAGTACGGTATCGCAGCGCACTGGAAGTACAAGGAAGCAAACAACGGCAATGCCACTACCACCACTGTCACAGAGGAGGAGAAGCTCAGCTGGCTGCGCCAGATACTCGAGTGGCAGCAGGATATGTCGGATAATAAGGAGTTTATGACTTTATTAAAGAGTGATTTAAATTTATTCTCCGACAATGTATTTGCATTCACACCGTCCGGCGATGTAAAGAACCTGCCAAAGGGCTCCACACCTATAGACTTTGCCTACAGCATACACTCTGCGGTCGGCAACAAGATGGTCGGTGCCAAGGTAAACGGCAAGCTGGTGCCGATAGACTATGTCATCAAAAACGGTGACCAGATAGAGATAATCACCTCACAGAACTCCAAGGGGCCAAGCCGTGACTGGCTCAAGGTCGTAAAAAGCACACAGGCTAAGAACAAGATCAACCAGTGGTTCAGAAGTGAGCTCAAGGAGGAGAATATACAGCACGGCAAGGATCTGATAGCAGCCTATGCCAAGGCAAAGGGCATCAACTTTGCTGAGATAAACAAGCCTGAGTATCAGGAGAAAATACGCCGCAAATACGGTTTCCACGACTGGAACTCATGCCTTGCAACCGTCGGCCACGGCGGACTCAAGGAGAGCCAGATAGTCAACAGGATGTACGATGAGTACAAGAAGGATCATGTGGTGCCGGTGACAGATGCAGATGTGCTTGGCAGCATCGCAGAAAAGCAGCAGGCGGCAGCAGGCACACAGCCCGAGCACAAGTCAAAGAGCGGTATTGTGGTACACGGACTCTATGACGTGGCTGTGCACTTCTCGAAGTGCTGCAATCCTGTTCCGGGAGATGAAATCGTGGGCTTTGTCACAAGAGGCCGAGGCATCTCCATCCACAGGACAGACTGCGTGAATATCATCAATCTGTCCAAGATAGAAAAGGACAGGCTCATAGAAGCAGAGTGGCAGGATACAGCCCTCATGGACAACGGTGCCGAGTATCAGGCAGACTTAAAGATATTCTGTCATGACAGGCCGGGACTGCTCGTAGATATCACAAAGATATTTACCGAGAAGGAAATCAATATCAGTGGTATACAGTCCAAGACCAGCAAGCAGGGTATCGCTACAATCGAGGTATTTTTTAATATCAAAGGCAGGGACCAGATAAAGGTTCTCGTGGAGAAGCTCAGACAGATAGAAAGTGTAATAGACGTAGAGAGGACCACCGGCTAAATCCCGGTGGTTCTTGCGTGAAGCATAACATATAACAGACAAGGAGTACACTCATATGGTAAATATGAAGATAGACCACTTCGTAGTGGGACCGGTGCAGACCAACTGCTATTTTGTCACCAATATAAAGACAAAGAAAATGATAATAATAGACCCGGGCGCGTGTGCTAATCAGCTCGCCAAAAAAAGGTGGACGAGTCAGGCGCAAAGCCTGTAGCAATACTGCTCACACACGGACACTTTGACCATGCCACTGATGCAAAGCCGCTCGCAGACCGCTACGGCATCAAGATATATATCCATGAGGCAGACAAAGCCACACTTGATGACCCGCAGCTTAATGTCAGCTACATGATGGGCCAGTCAAAAGACCTTTTATGCAGATGTATTTTTGAAGGATAAGCAGGAGCTTGACATCGCAGGCTTTCATATAGTAGTGCTTCACACACCGGGGCATACACCGGGCGGCTGCTGCTATTATTTCCCGTATGAGGACGTGATCTTTACAGGAGACTCACTGTTTTGCGGCTCAATCGGACGTACGGATTTCAAGGGCGGCAGCATGTCAGACCTTGTGCGCACAGTGAAGGAAAAAATCATGACACTGCCTGAGCATACAGAGGTGTACCCGGGCCACAACGACACAACAACCATAGAAAACGAGAGGATGTATAACCCTTACTTATGATAGTAGTAGTATTTAATAAACCGGATTTTGAATATGATGTGCACTCACTGCTCAAGGAGTTCTTCCCGCAGGAGGATGTGCAGATGTACTATAGCTGCTCACCTGATGAGGTGGAGGGGAAAAACTTAGCCTGCACACACCATGAGATGACAGATGATGGCGTAAAGGAATTTGCGGATGCCTCACAGGTATTTAAGATAGACTATGTGGGCGATGAAATTGCGGTGGAGTGGACGCTGAATAGAGCCGGTGGAAATAATTCCATGACAGATGAGATGCAGCAAGCCGACGAAAGTGACATTAAAACAGCCGGAAGAAAGTATCTGTACAAAAATATCCGTGGACGGCACAGACCGCAAGGAGACCAAAAACCGTCTCAAGCTCGCCCTGTATTCCATGATAGAAAAGGGCACAGGAAAGAGCCTTCCGTGGGGCACACTCTCAGGCATCAGACCGACCAAGATAGCCATGAAGTGCATAGAGGACGGCATGAGCGATAAGGAAACCTACGACTATCTGAAGGAAACCTATCTCGCAAGTGATGAGAAAATCGACCTCTCAATAGGCATAGCAAAGCGTGAGAAGGCACTGCTCGACAGGGTGGACTATGACAACGGCTACAGCCTGTACATAGGCATACCCTTCTGCCCAAGCACCTGTGCATACTGTTCGTTTACATCATATCCACTGGGTGTGTGGAAAAACCGCGTGGATGATTATCTCGACGCACTCGAGAAGGAGATAGACTACACGGCACAGAAATTCTACCACAAAGAAGCTAAACTCCATCTACATAGGAGGCGGCACACCGACCACACTAAGCCCTGCGCAACTTGACAGGCTTATCAGAAAAATCAAATGCAGCTTTGATTTAAAGGACTGTCTGGAATTTACAGTGGAGGCGGGCAGACCGGACTCCATCACGAAAGAAAAGCTCCTGGCACTAAAGAAAAACGGCATCAGCCGTATATCGGTAAATCCACAGACCATGAAGCAGCAGACACTCGATATAATAGGAAGACACCACACGGTAGACGATACGATACAAAGCTTCAAGCTCGCGCGTGAGCTGGGCTTTGACAACATAAACATGGACCTCATCATGGGACTTCCCGAGGAGTCACTCGATGATGTAAGGCACACAATGGAGCTGGTGAAGGAACTGGCACCTGACAACGTCACTATCCACTCACTCGCAGTAAAGCGAGCTGCAAGACTCACCATCTTCAAGGACCGCTACAGCGATATGCAGATGGTCAACACCCAGGAGCATATGGATCTCTGCGCAGCCTACTGTAAGCAGATGGGGCTTGAGCCATACTACCTCTACAGGCAGAAGGGCATGGCAGGCAACATGGAAAACGTTGGCTATGCGGCAAAGGGGCAAGGCCGGCGTATACAACATACTGATAATGGAGGAAAAGCAGACTATTGTAGCCTGCGGAGCCGGAGCAAGCACCAAGCGCGTCTGGCCTATACCAAATCCCGATGGCACCCACCGCATCGACAGATGCGAGAATGTCAAGGATGTAGGGCAGTATATCGCAAGGATTGATGAGATGATAGATAGGAAGCAGAGGCTGTTTGAGGAAAAATAGGCAGCATGACATATAATAATGTATAATTATGGGTGCTGTAATACTATAGCGGTTAGCGAATGTGTCAAAAATTATAAAGAAAACCTAATATTCATTGACAAAGAATTAAAAATGGGTGAAAATATATTATTGAAAACCCTGATTAGATACAGAAAAAGATACAAATAACCGAATAAAACATACGTAAAACAGAATAGGCTAAAAATAATTCGGTACAAAGGTACCTCCCCTAGAGTAGGTATAAAGGAAAATAAAAGATACCATAAGGAGAATTTAGAAAGAATGTACAGAAAGAAAGGCAGAGGATGGACAAAGCATATAGACTTTATGCTTATAGACATCGCATGCATCGTTATTGCGTTTTTTATTTCATATGCGATACGCTTCGGCTTTAATAACCCATATGTGGACAAGGACTACCGTATACTAGGGGTAGCATTTCTTCTGATAGATTTCTTTGTGGAGATAATGGCAGACTCATTCAAGAATGTCCTAAAACGCGGATATCTGGATGAGTTCATATCGACCTGTAAGCACGCTATGCTTGTATTTTTGGTGACAGCACTGTTTCTGTTCACCACACAGATGGCTGATATATATTCGCGATTATCATTTTATATCATGTTTCCAATCTATGTGACAATAACATATGTAGCAAGACTAGCGCTCAAGAGCTTCCTTAAGAAAAAGGGCTTTGGAGCATCAAGAAAATCGCTGTTTGTCATAGCACCTGATGCCATGCTTCGTGATACACTGTGCACAGTGGAGAAAAGCTGTATAGGCTATACAAAGATAGTAGCAGCTTCACTGGATACAGACATGAAGGGTATGACTATATGTGGCATACCTATAGTTGCAAACCACGATGGTATAGTGGACTATGCGTGTGATGAGTGGGTGGATGAGGTGCTCATCCCGCCTTGTAGCGAGGATGAATATCCAGAGCGGATGGCAGATATATTCCTTGAGATGGGAATAGCGGTGCATACAGGCATAGCAAAAACGGAACAGCCGGGTGGCTACAAGCAGATAGAAAAGATAGGCGACTATACCGTAGTCACATCAAGCGTGAACTATGCCAACACCAGCGCTTCTGGTAAAGAGGGCATGGATATAGTCGGAGGATTGGTGGGCTGCCTGTTCACACTTATCATAATGATATTTGTGGGTCCTATGATATACATAGCATCGCCTGGACCGATATTCTTCTACAGGAGAGAGTCGGCAGAAACGGCAGAAAGTTCAAGATGTACAAATTCCGCAGCATGTATATGGATGCCGAGGAGCGAAAGAAAGAACTTATGGCACAGAATAAAGTGGGGGACGGAATGATGTTCAAGATGGACTTCGACCCGAGAATCATAGGCAATAAGGTGCTGCCAAACGGAAAGAAGAAAACCGGAATTGGCAGTTTATCAGGAAAACAAGCCTGGATGAATTCCCACAATTTTTCAATATACTAGTAGGAGATATGAGCCTGGTAGGAACCAGACCACCAACACTGGATGAGTGGGAAAAGTATGAACCACATCACAGAGCCAGAATGTCATTCAGACCCGGACTGACCGGACTATGGCAGGTGAGTGGAAGGAGCAATATCACGGACTTTGAGGAAGTGGTGAAGCTGGATACCCAGTATATTGGGGAGTGGAGTGTTAAGGGTGATATAAGTATTCTCTTTAAAACAGTTATGGGCGTACTAAAGAGTGATGGAGCAGTGTAGGTTTATGAATATTATTTTGTTGTCAGGTGGAAGTGGAAAGAGACTCTGGCCGTTATCAAACGATGTGAGAAGCAAACAATTTATTAAGTTGTTTAAAAATGAAAAGGTGAATATGAGTCAATGGTACAGAGAGTGTACCGCCAGATTACAAAGGTTGACCCGGAGGCAAAGGTGACGATAGCTACAAGCTAAAGTCACAGGCCAGCGCGATTAAAAATCAGCTTGGCGAGAATGTATCAATATGTGTGGAGCCATGCAGGAGAGATACGTTCCCTGCAATAGCTCTTGCTGCTAATTATTTACATGATGTGCTTGATGTGAAAGAGGATGAGCCTGTAGTGGTATGTCCGGTAGACCCATATGTGGAGGATACCTACTATGAGGCAGTGAAGGAGCTTGCAGAATTGGCACAGGCAGGGAATGCAGGATTGACTCTCATGGGAATAGAGCCAACATATCCAAGTGAAAAATATGGATATATCATTCCAAAGGATGGAGATAACGTAAGTGCAGTAAAGGAATTCAAGGAAAAACCTGATACAGAGACAGCTAAGAAATATTTGGCACAGAATGCACTCTGGAACGCAGGAATATTTGCATTCAAACTGGGATATCTGATAGATAAGGCTCATAGCATGATTGATTATAAAGATTATCAGGACATGTTTGATAGATATGACCAGATGACAAAGATCAGCTTCGACTATGCAGTTGTGGAAAAGGAACCAAGCATTCAGGTGCTTCGCTATAGCGGAGATTGGAAGGATGTTGGAACATGGAACATGATGGCTGAGGTAATGGCTGATAAAGCAAAAGGCAAAGCTATCATGGATGAGACCTGTGAGAATACAAATGTGGTAAATGAGCTTAATATCCCGATTCTTTGTATGGGATGTAAGGATATGATAATCGCAGCCAGCGGAGATGGAATAATAATCTCTGACAAAGAGCGTAGCGGATATATGAAGCCATATGTAGAGAAAATCGAGACAGAGGCAATGTTTGCTGAAAAGTCATGGGGAACATACACAGTCGTTGATGTGCAGAGTGGCTCTATGACAGTAAAGGTATCTATGAAGGCCGGAGAGAGTATGAGCTACCATATGCATCATCATAGAGATGAAGTGTGGACGGTTGTTTCAGGAAAAGGAGTTGTCACTATTGATGGAGAGAAACAGGATGTGAAGGCTGGAGATGTTGTGACAATTAAGGCTGGATGCAAGCATATGGTTGAGGCAGTTACTAATCTGGATATTATTGAGGTACAGCTTGGACAGGAAATAAGTGTGGATGATAAGCAAAAGTGTACCATGGAGAATTAAATTATATGGCTAGAATGAAGTTTATGAATACTGAAATTGACAATTTGACAATGCAAGAGACTTTAGATGCGATTGACAAAATAATAGCTAAAGAGAAAGGGGAATATGTTGTAACTCCGAATGTAGACCACATAGTTCAACTGGAAAAAGATAAAGAACTAAAAGCAGTTTATGATAATGCGTCATTGATTCTGACTGATGGAAAACCTCTTTTGTGGATAGCTAAATGGTATGGGACTCCAATAAAGGAGAAAATTTCAGGATCAGATTTATTTCCTCTATTATGTGAAAGATCTGCACAAAAAGGGTATAAGATGTTTTTCCTAGGTGCAAAAGAGGGAGTTGCTGCTAAAGCAGCAGCAAATTTGATGAAAAGATATGAGGGATTGAATGTAGTAGACACCTATTCGCCTCCTTTTGGATTTGAAAGTAATCAGTTAGAAATTAACAAAATTAAAAATATGATTACGAAATCTAAACCGGATATTCTTATTGTTGGTTTAGGCTGTCCAAAACAGGAAAAATTTATGTATCACTATTGTAAAGAATTGGATGTCCCAATTTCATTTGGACTTGGAGCTAGTTTTGATTTTGAAGCAGGAAATATAAAAAGAGCTCCTAAATGGATGGCTAATCATGGACTTGAATGGTTGTTTAGAATTACACAGGATCCAAAAAGAATGGCAAAGAGATATTTAGTGGATGATGTTAAAATACTGGGATTGATAAGGAAATATAAGTAGAATATGAAATTAGAAGATCAAAACATTCTATTTCTTACAAGGACAATGGAACTTGGTGGAACAGAGAATGTTGTATTACAATTGTGTGAAATATTTAAGCCCCTGGTAAATAAGGTTGTTGTATGTTCCTGTGGAGGAGTTAATGAACATAAGCTTCAAGAAATGGGAATTAAGCATTATATAATTCCTGATATATCAGAAAAAAATCCACGCTCTATAGTTAAGACGATTATTACAATAAAAAAGATTGTTGATAAAGAAAATATAACATTAGTCCATTCACATCACCGTATGGCTGCTTTATATGCGGAATTGATATGTGGAAAGAGTATTTTAAAAATTGCTAATGCACATAATACATTTCACGACAAGAAAACACTAACAAGACTTGCGTATAGAAATACAAAATTAATAGCTGTTGGTGAAATGGTAAAGAAAAATCTTGTTGAATATTATGGAATACCAAATGAGCAGGTTACAGTTATACATAATGCTATTAAGCCGTTTGACGGAAAAATAAGCCCAATTCCTTTATTAACAGAGTATAGGGAAAATGGCTATAAAATCATAGGCAATGTGGAGGAAGACTTTCGGAGCAAAAGGTATGGAATACTTTATTAATGCAGTACCGAGTGATTGAAAAGTTTCCAAAGACTAAATTTGTGATTGTAGGAGACTGGTGAAGACAAAGACAAACTTGTAAATATGGTTAAACAAATGAATCTAGATGAATATATTACATTTTTAGGGTATAGAAGTGATATACAGAATGTAATGAGTCAGATGGATTTTATAGTATTAAGTTCATTGTGGGAAGGATTACCGCTTACTCCGATTGAAGCTTTTTCTGTAGGCAAGACGGTTGTAGCAACGGCAGTTGATGGTACACCGGAGATAGTTCAAAATGGAATAAATGGGATTCTGATAAAACCTAAGGATATTAAAGAAATTGTAAATAATATTTGTTATTTATTGAATAACATAGATGTGCTTGATAAATTTCATGTTAGTGCAAAAGAACGATATAATGCGGAGTTTTCTTTTGAAAAATTAAGAATGAACTATATTGGATTTTATAGAATAATGTAAATATTTTAAATAAAACGAGGATTATATGATAAAAAGAATAAAAAATATATGTAGAAGATGGTGGGGACAATTTTGGTATTTTAGTCCAATGATTGCCATTGGAGATTTTTTATGTACAACAATTTTAAGAAATTCTAATGGAAAGCTGAAATATAAAATAATACAGTCTTATTATGAAAGAGCAAAGGAAATAATTGCAAAAAAGTATAAAAATATTATACTCAAATGGGAAAATGTTTCTTTAAATAATCAAAAAATTAATTTAAATGATAATATTTTTATTTTTTGGTGGCAAGGTATTGATGATGCACCACCAATTATTAAAAAGTGTATTTGTAGTATAAAAAAGAATGCAGGAAAGCATAAAGTAATATTATTGGATAAGTCTAATTATTATCAATATGCAAATATCCCTAAATATATAATTGATAAAGTAAATAATGGAAAGATAAACTTTACACTATTTTCAGATATTTTAAGATGTTGTTTATTATATGAAAATGGTGGGATATGGATTGATCCAACATGTTATATGACAAAGCAATTTGACGAAGAAATGTATAAGAATAGTTTTTATACAATTAAACATGGAGATGACTGGGAATTCCCAATTTGTAAAGGATACTGGGCAACATTCTTTTTAGCATCTACTAAAAAAAATCCATTAATGGGATTTATGAGAAATTTGTTTTTTGAATTTTGGAAGAATGAAAAATATTTTATTGTTTATTTGTCAATAGATCTTTTTTTAAGTATTGCTTATGATGAATTTGATTGGGCGAGGAACATGATACAGAATATACCTTATAATAATAAGCATAGGGATGATTTGAGAAATATGCTTTTAAAAAATGGCGGGAAAAATTTTGAAGAATTATGTCATCAAGTGAATGCGGATACATATATTAACAAGCTGACATATAAAATGTTTATTGAAGATGTTACATATGAGGAGAATGCACTATATGATTAAGACGAAAAAAGATTTAAAAGAATATATGGAAGCAGATCGTAAGCAATTGGGAGTGAATAGAAAATATCCTAGGCCTTTTACTGATGAAATATGGAGATATGAAATTTATTTGAGAAAATATGAATACTATCTGAATACTCAAAAAAAAATATTAAGTATATGGTATAAGATAGTGCTTCACAAGCTAGGGGTAAAGTTAGGAATAGGAATTGCTCCAAATGTTTGTGGAAAGGGATTGAGTATTGCACATTATGGCTGTATAGAAATTAATGACAAAGCAAAGATAGGAAATAACTTAAGAATTCACGAGGGAGTTACAGTTGGTGCGTCTGGTGGGGATGCGCCTGTGATTGGAAACAATGTGTTTTTGTGAACTGGATGTAAAGTTATAGGAGCTATTTCTATTGCAAATGATGTAACAATTGGAGCTAATGCAGTTGTCGTAAAAAGTATTTTAGAAGCTGGAGTTACATATGCAGGAGTTCCAGCGGTTAAAGTTAGCGATAATAATTCGTATCAGTATGTTTTTTGGATGAAGTAGTTAAAATTTATATTATAAAAACAGAAATGTTATATTTAAGATTGGAGAAATTATGATACCAAAAGTTATTCATTACTGTTGGTTTGGTGGAAATCCATTACCGTATGAAGTCAAGAAGTGTATTAAGTCATGGGAAAAAATGTGCCCGGATTATGAAATAAAGCAATGGAACGAGAGTAATTTTGATATATCAGATAATACATTTGCCAGAGTTGCTTATGAGAATAAAGCGTGGGCTTTTGTTTCGGATTATGCGAGGTTGAAAATAGTTTTTGATTATGGTGGAATCTATCTTGATACAGACGTAGAATTATTGAAATCGTTGGATCATTTATTAGATAACAAGTGCTATATTGGGATACAACAGGCACAATCATTATGTCAAACTGGTTTAGGCTTTGGGGCTGAAAAGAATAGTTATATTGTCGAAAAAATGTTAGAAAAATATTCCAATATTGAATTTGATGTAAATAAGAAATTAGAATTAGCCTGCCCTATTTTGAATAGCGAAGCAATAAGTTCAATTGGAACTTGGAATATAGATAATGTTAATTATTGGGATGAGATTACAATATATCCTTCTAAATATTTTGATCCGTATGGTGGTAAAAATTTGTTGTGTAAGGATACAATTTCAATACATCATTATAGTGCAAGTTGGACTAGTGGAAGACAACGGTTTAAGAGACGTTTAGCTAGGTTAATTGGAACTGGCAATGTTACAAATATAAAAAGTAAGTTAAAGAATTTGAGTAATTAGATGAAAATATATCGCAAATTGTACTAAATTGACATAAGAAAAATTTATACGGGAGATAGTATTATATATGTACAAAGTTAAAATTTCTACTAAAGATGTTTTGCCTTTTTTATACTGCATTTTTATAACAACGTATTATTCTTTACGAGGATGGAAATTTAATAATGCTATAATAGGAATTCTTTTATTTTTAGGCGTCATTTTTGGGTGCCTTCAAATTTTTAAATATATTGAAAATAAAGTAATATCATCTATAATACTAGTCTTTCTTATATTATTAAGTGTATATAGAATGAGTCTTGGAAGTGACACTAGATTAATTATATCGATTATGTCAATTTTTGTTGGAATGCATGTTGAATTTTATAAAATTGTGCGTTGGATTTTATATGTAAAAGGACCTGTAGTTTTATTTGCTATAGTATTTGGCGGGTACACACATATAAATTATGTAGCAATGAATATGGGAACGCTAGTTTTGCTAGAGCTATATTATAACAAAGACAATATATATAAAGCGTTAGGCATGGCAAGTGTCTTATATATATTAGGAAGCTTTCTTAGCAAGAGTGGTTCATTTATTATTTGTATTTCTTTAGCAATTGTTTTGTATGTACTTAGTAACATAAAAGTTGGAGAAAAAATAATACATAGCCGACTTTGGATAGGTATTTTTCCAATTTCATTACTATTGAATTTAGTATTGGTTTGGATATATTCAGCTTATGTATATTCATATTCAGATACGTATTTTATAAGAAATCTGTTTCCAAGTGCAATAAATGGAAATCTAAAAATGTTTATCATGGCATTCAATCAGTTTGTATCAGGAAGAATTAACCTTGCTGCCTTCTCATTAGAGAAGTTTGGATATAGCTTTTGGGGTGGTAATTTGGATTATAAAGTTGATACAGGATTACCATATTTCTTAGTAGATTCAGGAATGATATTATTATTACAAGATTGGGGATTTTTAATGATGATAATATCAATGGTAATTTTTGTATTTATGATGTGGAGATTTTGGAAAAATAGGCAGGATATATTAATTATAACGGGAATAGTAGTTGCTTTGTGGTCTATGAACGAGGATGTTTTAATTTCTGTTGGTATGAATTTTTTGTTTTTTGCAATAGGAGCTAATTTAGATATTTCAAAGATAAATGATAGAATGAGAAGGAGAAAGTTAGAAGGTTGAAGATAAGTATAATAGTACCCATATATAATAAAGAATCATATTTGGATAAATCTCTTACATCTATTTCAGAACAATCATATAAAGATATTGAAGTATTATTGATAGATGATGGTTCAACCGATTCAAGTGGTAAAATATGTAAATCATTTTGTGAAAAAGACAGCAGATTTAAATACATTTATAAACAAAATGGTGGGGTATCTAGTGCTAGGAACGCTGGACTTATTGAGGCTACAGGCGATTTTATTGGTTTCGTGGATCCTGATGATTTTATTAATAAAGAAATGTACCATACATTAATAAATCAAGCTGATATTGATGAACTTGATATAGTTGCTTGTGGAATTAATATAATTGATGGTGATAATGTAACTAAGATAGTAAACAGTGATAATGAATATTATAATTCATGTAAAGCATTAGAAAATTTACTTAGATGGTCATATGATGTATCTCCATATCTATGGAATAAAATTTTTAGGAAAAATGTTTTAGAGGGTATTAAATTTGATGAGGCATTATCAGTTGGCGAGGATAGACTGTTTATTTTTGAAACCTTACTAAAAATTAGGCGGTACAAAGTAATTAATAAGTGTTTATATTCGTATGTAAGAAATGCAGATTCGCTTGTTGGTTTAAGTTATAATGGTAAGGCTGCAAAAAGTTCAATTAATTCTGATTATAAAATACTTAGCTTATGTAAGGAAAAATATCAATCATATGTTGAAATGGCTCAATGTAGCTTAGGCTTAAACGCATATTTTCAATTGTGCAGAATAATAAAATCCTCAAAGTATGAAAAAAAAGAAGAGTATAAATATTATAAAAATATTTGTAGACAAAATAAAAAAAATATCAGGAAATATATAGATTTTTGTACATATTCAAAATTTCTTATAGTTGTATATATGCCTTTAGTATATAAAATTTTTTAAAAAAATTAATTTTAGAGAGTATATGTATATATAAATTTGAATCTATTTAATGATTTTGATTATATGGATTTAGTAAGAAAGGAATATGAGAAATGAATAAAAAAGTACTATTAGTAACATTGTTTGATGAAGGTAATATTGGGAATAGACTACAAAATTATGCACTTCAAACAAAATTGATTAGTTATGGTGTAGAAGTGACTACATTAGATAATTATTATACTACAGATTTTTCTACATCTTTTAAATTAAAGATGCTTATAAAACGATTACTAATAAATATAGGTTTTAAAAAATATAAAATTGATTATGAAAGATATCAATCACTTAAGAATATTATGTTAAGTAATATTAATTTTGATAATACAAATTTATACAATGTAATCAAAATAAAAAATGAAGATTCTTTTAAACATGATTGGTCGCAGTATGAATTGGCAATTTCAGGCAGTGATCAGGTTTGGCATAAATGGAAACATGATTTAAACGAATTACCATACTATTATCTAGAATTTATGCCTAAAGAGAAAAGAACATCGTACGCTGCCAGTTTTGGATTTGAAGAATTTCCTCAGAATGATATAGAACGGTCAAAAGGACATTACAAGGAATGAATAAGATTTCCTGTAGGGAACAGAGTGGATGTAATCTTGTTCATAAGTATGTCGGAAAAGAGGCTGTGAGAGTATTAGATCCTACATTATTGTTAAGTGCTGATGAGTGGAGGAATATTGAACATAAGTCAGGTGATATTCAGATTATTAATTTGAAAAAAAAATATGTGTTTATGTATTTCCTAGGAGAAATTACTGACGAATATTATGATTTTATTAGGTCAACTATGGAAGAAAATAATATAAATGAAGTATTTGATTTCTTTGATGAGTCGAAAAGTCACTTTGTTGAAAAAGGACCTTCAGAGTTTATCAATTTGATCGATAATGCGGAGTATGTTTTTACAGATTCTTTTCATTGTACAGTATTTTCATTACTATTCAATAAAAGATTCAAGGTATTTAGACGTCAGCAGACTGGTTTTGAAAAGATGTTTGGACGCATAGAAGACTTGTTGGCAAGTAAGGGAGCTTTAGAGCATATTTATGGTGAAACTGAAATTAAACCAACAAATGATTTTGATAAGTTATATAATGATTCAATTAAATATTTAGAATTGATTTTAAATATATAATAGTGGAAAATATATTGATAAATTATATATTTATGTTTTACGGGATAGAAGGGGATATAGTTTCTTAACAACAACTCTGTTATACCATGGCCATTGAGGGGTTGTTTTAGTGACAAAAGCCGTATTTATGCGGCTTGTGGCGTTTCATAAACGCCTATTACTTATAATTATAAGGAGGAAAGATTGGTGGATACTAGTCGAACTGAATATGTCAAAAAGAATATATTATATGGATATATCAGTACTGTAATATCATCTGTTTTTTCAATTATAACTAGAACGATATTTGTTTATGTACTAGGAGCTGAATACCTAGGAGTGTCAGGTTTATTTTCTAATGTACTTGGCGTACTTTCTTTTACTGAATTGGGAATTGGCTCTGCAATTGTTTTTTCGTTATATAAGCCAATTGCGGAAAATGATAATGAAAAAATAAAATCTCTAATTTCATTATATAAAAGGGCGTATCGTCTTATTGCTATAGTTGTTACGATGATAGGACTTATAATCATACCTTTTTTAGATTATTTGGTTAATACAGACATACCTATGTCGGAAATTAGGGTATATTATATTATTTTCCTCTTTAATACGGTATCATCATATTTTGTTACATATAAGACATCATATGTTTCGGCACTACAAAAAGAATATATTGTAACTAATACTACAACCATCGGTACTATCGTTACAAATGTGATACAAATAATTTTTCTTGTAGCAGGTGGAAATTATTTATCATATTTATTAATTGCCGCTATAATAGGACTTTTACAGAAAATATTAACTGTAATGTATTTAAATAAGAAATTTCCCATTTTGACAGAAAATGATGTGAAACCTTTAGATACAGAAACAAAGAACATTATATGGAAAAATGTAAAGGCACTTATTATACATAAGATAGGAGATGTTTCTGTAAATCAAACAGATAATATTATAATTTCAGCATTTGTAAATACAACTGCAGTTGGTTTGTTGTCAAATTATACGACACTTAACACATTGGTTTCTATGTTTACAAATAGATTTTTTTCTAGTTTTACAGCTAGTTTTGGAAATATGCTTGCAAAAGAAAGTGTTGAAAAACAAAAAAAAATATTTGATATATATGATTTGTTAGGATTTTGGATATATGGATTCGTATTAATTGCATTTGTTACATTGTCTCAGCCTTTTGTACAGCTATGGCTTGGGAAAAAACTATTATTAGATAATGTAACAATGATATTGTATTTTGTTTCATTATATTTGGCTGGCATGACATTTATTCCATATAACTTTAAAGTTGCTGCCGGAAGATTTAATGAGGATAAATGGGTGGCATTTTGTCAGGCGGTTGTAAATTTGGTTGTGAGTATTATTGCAATCAAATTAATAGGACTTCCAGGTGTTTTTGTTGGAACGATTATTTCAAGAATGATAGTTGTTATTGTTAGACCATATATTGTATATAAATATGTATTGAAGCAAAGCGTACTATATTATTATATTAGATTAACTATTCGAACGATTATAGCATTTGGTATATGTTTTGTTATGTGGCAAATAAAGAGAGCCATTTTAGTTAATGTCACTATTGTGAGTTTTGTAATAATATGTTTTTTAACAGCTTTAATTCCTAATTTACTATTTATTTTGATATTCGCGCGTACTGACGCATTTAAAGGTATTATAGAAAAAATAAGAAAGTGATATAGCATTTATGAAAAGTAATATTGTAACATTAATAGCACCATTTTATAATGCAGAAGATTATTTAGAACGATTTTTAATATCTTTACTTGGACAAACGTATATTAATGTTCAAGTCATATTGGTTAATGATGGTTCTGATGACAATAGTGATGATGTTGTTAAAAGATATACAGATAAATTGAAAGATAAATTTTATGAATTTATATATTTAAAGAAGAATAATGGTGGGGCTGCTTCAGCAATCAATTTTGCTCTTAAATATGTTGAAGGAGAATACTTGTGTTGGGCAGATTGTGATGACGAACTTTTGCCAGATAATATCTATCTGAAATGGAAATTTTTGAGTGAAAATTTGGATTATGGTTTAGTAAATTGTGGAGCTGTAGCCGTCAATCAGATTACAGGTGAAGAAATTGAAAAGTTAATAATACCTGATAACGAAAAAAAAGATAATATGTTTATGAGAATTATTTCTGGAATTCCAGCATACCCTGGAGTTTTTATGATTAGAACAAAGTTATTATTTGATAAATTGGATGATAGAGAAATTTATTATAATAGAGAAGCAGGACAAAATTATCAGTTGTTACTTCCGGTAGCATATGATAGCAAATGTGGATTTATAGATAATGTGTTGTATAAATATTATGTTAGAATGGATTCACATTCACATAATGTTGACTATTGTAAAATTTACAACCGGACATTTGTTAGAGAAGAACTGCTTGATAATGTATTAAATTTTATGAATACAAATGATAAAGATAATATTATGAGGGTAATAAAGAAGGAGTCATGCAAACAGCGGTTTAACCTTGCATTCGTGGAAAATGATAGAGAAAATGCTAATAAATCATATATGGAATTGAAAAAGTTTTCAATTTCATATAAAGAAATTTTGAAACATTTAATTATAAATGTTGGAGTGTTAAATAATTTGTATAGATTGAGAGGAGAAAGATAGTGAGAGTTTTAATTACGGGAGGAACCGGTACTATCTCATCCGGTTTGGTTAATGAATCAGTAAATAGAGGATATGATACATACGCAATTACTAGGGGAAGTAATAATTTAAGAAATATAGACGGTGCAAATTATCTTCATGCTGATATTTGGAATGAAAAAGATGTTTATTCTGTATTAGAAAATATAAAATTTGATGTAGTTGTAGAATGTCTTGCTTATGATATAAAACAATTAGAAATTTCACTAAGAAATTTTTCGAGCAGGTGTTCGCAATACGTATTTGTGTCTACTGCTGGTGTCTACAATAGGATTGGCAATCAGAGAATTAAAGAAAGTGATTTAAAGAACTTTACAGAATGGTCTTACACAAAAAATAAAATTGAATGTGAAAAATTCCTTAAAGAATATTCGATGAAAACGGGGCTAAAGTATACTATTATTCGTCCTACGGTAACGTATGGAAATTACAGAATACCATTCCCAATTGCAACTAGGACTCCTGGATGGACCTTTTTTGATAGAATGAAAAAAGGACAGATTATGCTAGCATCTGATAATGTAAAATTCTCTGTAATACATATAGATGATTTCTCAAAAATGGTTGTGTCATTATTTGGAAATGAAAAGGCTTTTAACGAAGACTTTCATATAACTTCAAATGAAAATGATATACATTGGGATGATGTAATAGAGATATCAGGTAAAATTTTAGGGGTTAAACCTCAATTTATTCATGTATCAGCCAATGTGATACAGAAAATATGGCCAGAAATATATGATGAACTTGCATATAATAAAAATTTGTCAACTATATTAGATGATAGTAAGATAAAAAAAATATCTGATATTACTGCAGAAATTGATATATCAAGAGGAATAGAAAATACAATTGATGCTATGGAAATAGAATATAATAAGAATGGGCTAGAACTTGATGATTGGTGGAATGATCATTGCAATGCTGTTATATATTATGCTTATGCAAACGATTATTTAGAAAAAATAGAGAAAGATATAGTCAGTAGCTATATAGCTGAATATGGTATAGATCAATTTAAGAATAGTTTTATAAGAGTAAAACGTTATAACAAGATACAGTTGGTCAAAGGTAAGTTAAAAATAATATTGAAGAGGATTAAATAGATGATAGATACTATTGATAAGCTGAAGTGCACAGGATGTAAAATGTGTGCTGATGTATGTGCCGTAAATGCAATTACATTTGATACAGATATACAGGGATTTTGGTATCCTAAGGTAAATTCCTCATGTGTAAAGTGTGGTGCATGTGTGAAAAAGTGTATTGTTGAACGACCTTTAAAAATAACTCCTAATAGGATTGGATATGCAGCATATAGTAAGGATGATAAAATTCGCAGGAATTCTACTTCAGGGGGGGTATATTATGAATTGGCTCACAAGATTTTATATGAGGGGGGATATTTAGCTGGAAGTGTATATTCAGAAGATTTTTATTCTGCGTATCACATTATTTCAAATAATCCAAAAGACTTATCTAGGTTAATGGGAAGCAAGTATTTTCAAAGTGATACAGAAGGTATTTATAGTAAAGTTAAACAAATTTTGGATGATAATAAAGAAGTTTTATTTACAGGTACGCCATGTCAGGTATGGGCATTAAAAGAATATCTGGGAATAAAGTACGAAAATTTATATACTGTGGATTTGCTTTGCAGAGGAGTGCCATCACCAAAGATGCATATGAAAAAAATTCAATCATATGAAGAAAAAGCAAAAAGCAGAGTTAGAGAATTTAGAGATAAGAGTAAGTATGAGGGATGGGCAAATTTTGGTGAATATATGACCTTTAAGAATGGCAAAAAAAGATTTATTAGTAGATGGGATGATCATATTAATGATTGTTTTATTCACAAGAATCTTAATATTAGGGAGTCGTGTTATAGGTGTACGTTTAAGGACGGAAATAGTGCTGCTGATCTGTCAATAGGTGATTTTTGGGGAATTTCTGGTCAAACAGAAAAGGATGATATTTATGGGGTTTCATGTGTAATTGCCAATACAAATAAGGGTAATACATTAATGGATTCATTAAAGGATAAAATTTATTTTGATAAGGTAAACATAGAGGATATTCAAAAAGGAAATCCAGCATATGTTATACCAGCTGTTAGACCGGATGACAGAGATACTTTTTATGATATTGTAAATGTGGATGGAATAAATGCTGCAGTAAAGTATTTTACAGATTTAGGACTTAAATATCAATTAAAAAGAATAAAAACAAAATTTGTAAGAAAAATAAAAAAGCATAAATTTTTTATAAAAAATATATTTGATATTAGAATTATTCAATTTATAAAGC
>SCPN01000650.1_pt1 | contig 22697 bp, 35 predicted proteins | sample 6106831 | NCBI WGS metagenome assembly SCPN01 (sample SAMN10720447, study PRJNA508395) | human gut metagenome | isolation source: Participant 1, 0 month
TTCCGTCCCACAAAGTCAGGGGTGGTTCCCGGAACTCTGCTGGCACGCCTGACCGGCGGTGAAACCCTGCAGGTCAACAGCATGCACCATCAGGCCTGCCGTAAGATTGCCCCGGGACTTATCGCCTGCGGCCATGCCTCCGGCGGGCACAGAAGCCATTGAAAAAAACCAGATTACCCATTTTTTCTCGGTGTCCAGTGGCACCCGGAATATCTGTGGGAACAGGATCCGGCCATGAGACAGCTTTTTGAAGCATTTGTAAAGGCGGCCCGCTGATCTGCGGCCCGCCTTTTTACCAGTCCTATTACAGTTTTTTTCCACTCCGTCCAAATCTCTTTTTTCGAAAAAACGGCATCCGGGCCGCTGCTGCCTCCGCTTTTCCTTTATTTTCCTTCTGATGCGCCCGCAGTGTCTCATCCAGAGCCTTAAAGCGCTCCTCCTCTTTCTCATCACTGATTCGCATCATATATTCCAGTTCCTGCACCATACGGTCATTCACCTGACGGCTGATTTCCTCACTGAGCGCCTCATTATTCTGACGCATAGCCTGTCCGATGGCATTGCCGATGATGTGATTCATGAGCTGCTGGAACTGCTCCAGCTTTTCCTGCTGTGACACCACAGCCGTGTCCTCTTCCACTCTGGCTGCTACTTCTGTCTTTGCTTCCCCATCCATATTGCTTTTTTCACACTCTCCTCATTCATTCTGTCCGCCTCCGCCCCATTCTGCTCAGGTGTCTCCCGCATAGCAGTATACATTTTCCGGCTCTGTCCCGGCTTCCCTTGAGCATCCGACATCTGTGTCCTGGCGAGCCGTGCCTGCCGCAAAATCTCCGCTGCATTCCTCAGGACCTCATTTAAATCCAGATCTTTCTCACCGGCCGGCAACATCCTTTTTAACACCGGTTCAATTGCCTTCAGCTGATACCCTTTTCCTTTAGCTCATTGATCTTTTGAAACATCTCAATATGCAGCTTTGTATAATACCGTTGATTTTTCCTGTCCCGCGGTATCTCCAGATGCAGCTCGTCCTCCCAATAACGGAGCACATGATTCTCCACCCCCACCAGCCTGCCGGCCTGGGATATGGAGTAACGTCTTTCAGCCATCCTTTTCTCTCCTTAAGGTCTTTTCATAATTTCATTACAGCTTATTTAATACTATGAAGCAGTGCTCAGAATTATGCTTAAGGGGCAAAAAAACAGGCAGAAACACCGAGTTCGCATTTCTGCGCACTCTGCATTTCTGCCTATCTTTGAAATTTTAGATCTAGTTTTACTTTGCCAGGTTCACAAACTTGGTAAACTCCGGCTGCCACAACAGGTTACGGTTCCAATCGGGCCGTTACGCTGTTTGGCTATGATTACCTCCGCAATGTTCGGGGTATCGGTATCTTTGTTGTAGTAATCGTCACGGTAAAGGAACATTACCACATCGGCATCCTGCTCAATCGCTCCGGACTCACGCAGGTCCGAAAGCATCGGACGGTGATCGGTTCGGGTCTCGCAGGCACGGCTCAGCTGTGACAGGGCAATGACCGGCGCGTTGATCTCGCGGGCCAGGGCCTTTAAGGAACGGGAAATCTCAGAGATCTCCTGCTGGCGGCTCTCACTGCTCTTGCCGCCGCTGCCCGTCATCAACTGCAGGTAATCGATGATGACCATACTCAGGCCGTATTCCAGCTTCATCTTTCTGCACTTGGAACGCAGTTCCGTGATGGAGATACCCGGCGTATCGTCAATGATCATCTTGGAATTGCCGATGACGCCGATACCTTCCACAATAGCATCCCAGTCGGAATCCGTCAGATTACCGTTTCGAAGCTTCTGGGCGTCTACGTTGGACTCCATAGCCAGCATACGGTTAACCAGCTGCTCCTTGGACATCTCCAGGCTGAAGATCATGCAGGGCAAGCCCTTGCGGACTGCCACATGGTCTACCAGGTTTAAGACGAAAGCCGTCTTACCCATAGACGGACGCGCCGCAATCAGCACAAGGTCGGACGGCTGCATGCCTGAGGTCTTGTAATCCAGATCAATGAATCCCGTCGGGATACCGGTCACAGTACCCTGACTCTTGGATGCCGTCTCGATCTTTTCCAGGACATTTAACGCCACCTGGCGGATCGGCACAAAGTCACCGGAGTTGCGGTTCTGAAGCAGGTCGAAAATAGTCTTCTCTGTTCCCGCCAGAATCTGCTCCAAGGCTCCTTACCCGCGTAACAGGTGTTGGCTATCTCCTCGTTGACCTTGATGAGCTTTCGCAGCACGGATTTCTCGTACACGATGTTCGCGTAGGAGCGGACATTGGCCGAGGTCGGCACCGTAGTAATGATGTCGCGCACAAATTCCAGGCTGCTGACCTCCGGCGGAACATCCTTCTCTTTTAGACGGTTCTGCAGGGTAATCAGATCGACCGGAGCGCCCTCATTGAACAGCTCCACCATGCTCTCAAACATAATGCCGTACTGCTGCTGGTAAAAATCCGATGCCGTGATGATTTCCGATGCGGCAATGATGGCATCCTTGTCCATCAACATGGAGCCGATTACCGACTGCTCCGCTTCCACACTGTGGGGAAGCACACGCTTCATCAATGCCTCATCCATAAAATCTTACGCCTCCGTTACTTTGACTGTCAGCTTCGCGGTTACATCCTTGTGAAGTTTTACCGGAACCTCATGGTTTCCGAAGGTCTTGATCGGCTCCGGAAGAACCAGTTTCTTTTTGTCGATATCCAGCTTTAACTGATCTGCTGCCGCTGCCGCAATCTCCTTGCTGGAAATGGAGCCAAACGCTTTTCCGCCCTCTCCGGCTTTCATCTTCAGGGTCACGGAAACCTTCTCAATCTGCTCTGCCAGCTCTTTTGCTGCTGCCAGCTGCTCTGCCGCTACCTTTACGGCGTTTGCCTTCTGAAGCTTTAAGTCATTTAAGTTTTTGGAGGTTGCCTCAACCCCCAGCTTTTTCGGCAGGATAAAGTTTCTTGCGTATCCGTCATTGACCTTTACAATCTGGCCTTTCTTTCCTAATGCCTTAACATCCTCTAATAATACGATTTCCATTATGATATATCTCCCTTCTGTAACATCTCATCGATAACCGCTTTCACGCGGTCTTTGGCTTCGTCCATACTGATGCCGGAAAGCTGTGCCCCGGCAATGGTACGATGTCCGCCGCCGCCCAGTTTCTCCATCATGACCTGTACGTTAACTTCGTCGATGGAGCGGGCACTTAAATAGATCAGGCCGTGGTACTCTGTCATAACCACAGAAGCCTTGATACCCTTGATTTCAAGCAGCTCGTTGGCCGCCTGCGCGCAGACAATGGTCGGACTCGGAAGTCCTTCCGACGGGCATACGCCGATGGAAAATGCCTCCCGGTAAATCTCCGCGGAGGAGATGGCTGCCGCCCTTGCCTTGTAATCCTGCATATCATCCCGGAACAGCTTGCGCACACGGGTCACATCCGCTCCGTTTCGGCGCAGGAACGCTGCCGCCTCAAAGGTGCGCACGCCGGTCTGATTGGTAAAGTTGTTGGTGTCAATCACGATGCCGGCATACATGGCATCTGCCTCCGCAGATTTAATCTTAATGCCGTCCGCAATGTACTGCAGCACCTCCGCAACCATCTCACAGGCTGAGGACGCATACGGCTCCACGTAAGAGAGCACTGCGTTGCTGATGACTTCGCTGCTCTGGCGGTGATGATCCATCACGACAATGGTCTTCACCAGCTTTAACAACTCCGGAGCATCGGTAATGCTGGGGCGGTTTACATCCACCACAACCAGCATGGTATTGCTGTCTACCGAAGCTCTGCCGCCTGGGCTCCGGTCAGAAACAGATCCTCCGGATAATCCGGGTTATCCAAGAAACCGGTTCATCATCGGCTGAACGGATGTGGTAACTTCGTTGATGACCACATGGGCCTTCTTGTTCAGGGCCGTCGCTATGCGGTAAATACCGATGGCAGAACCAAACGCGTCGCTGTCGCTTAACTTATGTCCCATGATCAGGATGCGGTCCTTCGTCTCCATAAGCTCCCGCATGGCATGTGCCTTAACACGGGCCTTGACACGGGTGGATTTCTCCTGCTGCTGGGATTTGCCTCCATAATACTGAATGCGGCTTCCATCTTTTACAACTGCCTGATCGCCTCCGCGGCCAAGCGCCATATCAATTGCCACGCGTGCGGAATCGTAATTCTGCGCATAGCTGTCCCCGTTCATGCCGATACCAATACTTAAGGTAACAGCCATCTCATTTCCAATGTTGACGGTCTTAACATCCTCCAGAATGGAGAAGCGTTCCTCCTGCATCTGTTCCATGTATTTCTGCTTCACGGCAAAGAAATACTTGTCCTTTTCAATGCTCTTTAAGATACCATCCACCGCGCCAATGTACTTATTGATCTTACGGTCGATCAGCGCAGTCAAAAGGGAACGGCGCACCTCTTCCACACTCTCCAGTGCTTCGTCATAGTTGTCCAGATAAATAATTCCGGCCACCATCTTTTCATCGGTGATCTGCTGACGACACCGCAGAATCTCGGTTTCATCAAACAGATATACTGCCAGAAGCTTCTGACGGCTGATGACTGCCTGAATTTCTTCCTGCTCGGAACTGCTCACATAGATCGGTGGATTTCCATACGGAACCGGCGCTCTCCAAACACAGTATGCACCTTGACCGGATCCTCATCCGTTGCCAGATCATCTTTGGTGGCTTCCGGAAACATGGTAAGCAGATTCTTCCAGTTTCCCTTTTCCAAGGCCGTGACTGCCCGGAATTCGTCGTTGGCCCAGACAATCCTGCCGTCTTCATCGGCCAGCGCGTAAGGCAGGGCCAGTCCCGTAAGCAGCTGCTTCTGGATCCATGCATATTCCGCTGAAAAGTCCACCAGACCGCCCAGAATCCGCTTTTTGCTGTAAAAGAAGATCCACATGGCAATGCCCAGATAACCGATCGTGAAAGGGAGCATAACCAGCCCGCCAATGTGGCTGACGCACCCGGCCGCGATGTTGGCGCAGACCATAAACATGGAAAGAAGCAGGGGCCAGCTTAGGTAACCTCTCAGCTGCCCATGAACCTTTATGTTCTCTTTCATACGTTTTCTCCTTATCAGATCCGAAGGGATCTGCCGCTGCAGGCAGCTTTTCTGCTGCCGCCTATCTTTCGATTATACCATAGCTGCCTTATTTCGTCTACTGTTCGCATGTTGCGCAGGCCGCCGATGGATTTTCGACTTTCCCTTTATCGAACGCCTTTTCTGTGATAAAATAGAACTCCGAATTGATGATTTACCATGTATACAAAGGAGAGACACCTTATGATAAAGAAAGAAATTGCCGAGATCAAGCGCCAGTTCACCCCGGCCAACTGCTCCATCTCCCGCATCTGCGGCTGCTACGTGGACGGCGAAAAGAATAAAAAAGCAGAATTTAAGGAGGCGTTTTTATCCCTCCCGGAAGAAGATATGTTCAAGTATTTTGAGTTGCTCCGCAAGAATCTGTCCGGCACACTGGGAAAAAATCTCATTAACCTGGAGTTTCCACTGGCAGCCGAGGAAGAAGGCGGCCCTCACGAATTTCTGTTAAAGCTGCGAGGCAGCCGCCTGCAGGACGACGCCCTCTTAGATGCCTTTTATGACCACATCATTGAAAATTACGACTACGTGGGCAACTACCTGATCCTGCTAATCCACGATGTCTACGATATTCCGGGAAAGACTTCCGACGGTATTGAGATGGAGGATGCTTCCGATGAGGTTTACAGCTACATTCTCTGCTCCATCTGCCCGGTAGACCTCTCTAAACCGGGTCTCAGCTACAATGAACTGGAGGGCAGCTTCCAGAACCGTATCCGCGACTGGGTCGTTCAGATGCCGCAGCTTGGCGCTTCCTGTTCCCGGCCTTCAACGACCGCTCCACCGACCTGCACAGCACCCTGTACTACTCCAAAGACAGCGATGACCTGCACGACGCTTTCATTGAGCAAATGCTTGGCTGCCCGCTGCCGCTCCCGGCCGGTTACCAGAAAGAATCCTTCCAGACTATTATTGAGGAGACCCTGGGGGATGCCTGCGACTACGAGACGGTAAAGACCATCCACGAGAATTTAAGCGAACTGATTGAAGAACACAAGGATGAGCCGGAACCTCTTGTTCTCGACAAATACCAGGTCCGCAATCTTCTTGAGCACAGCGGCATCGAGGAAGAACAGCTCGCCACATTTGACCAGAACTTCGATGAAACCGCCGGCGAAAAGGCTTCCATCTATGCCAGCAACATTGCCAACACCCGCGCTTTTGAAGTCAAAACCCCGGATGTCATCATCAAAGTCAATCCGGACCGCACCGACCTCATCGAAACCCGCGAGATTGACGGCCGCCAGTGCCTGGTTATTGCCATTGACGGCGGCGTGGAGGTAAACGGAATTGCCGTAACACCGGGCACAGCTGCCCATGAAGAGGAAGAATAAAATATCTGCAATTTAATCCATAACACAGAAAACGCCGAAGGCTGACCTATGCGACTTTTCGGCGTTTTGACTTTTCAGTTTTCTTTTATTGTTTGGCGTGCAGCTTTACCTGCACCTGGTTTTACTGTATTTCCAGCGCAATGATATCCGCTTAAATCCGGTGTCGCAAATTCCACCGGCTGTCCCGGATCTGCATAACCCACATCACCGTCCATCGTCACACTCACGGTCTGGTCAGCCACGGTCATTGTCATACCCATCTTCATTCTGCTCTTTTTGCAGTAGCCATCCGGATCTATAACAAATTCACCGCTGATGGCATCATAGCTTACTGGGCACCACTCTGAGCCATGGCGACATTCCGCTCATTCCCATTACCTGATCAAGCAGTGAATTCATTTTCCCAGCATCCAAGTATAGCTCAGGATCCGGTCTTCGCCCTCTGTGCGAAGCTTCAGATTCTGAATGTAATCCAGGCCGCCATTGTCCATGCCCGGAATCTGCTGAATGCTTTTCATCATCTGCTCCAATGGCATCGGCTGTTTGATTTTCTGATCCATCATGTCCATGTAATACATACCATTTTCATAGTACATATTTCCCGTGACCGGAGTACCGCTTAAATCTATGGAAACATCATCATCCCGCCGGCCCCGTTTCATCTCCAGTTGAAAACTGCCCTATGGTCATACGCATGTAGTTGTTCATACGCAGATGCTCCGGCTCTGTAATGTGATTTGCTTTCATATTCATTTCCATGCGTGCATTCATTTGCATAGAATCCGCTTTTCGTACTCATATTAAAATCATAATACGCATTCACATCCGACAGTGTTTTCTGCTTTTCGTTCATTTCCTGGTATACTGCAACTGCATCTGCATCATTCGCATAAGCCGGCACTGCAAATACCATCATAAATCCCATTGTTGCCGCTGCTAACCGTTTCAGTTTCATGTGTAATCCCTCCTCAAATTTGAATTCATTACCAATTACTGTTTCTGCTGCTGTTTTATATTTTCTGAACCACAATGGCTAAAACATTTGCTGCAGTCACCACTGCATGTCATATGCCCGGAATCCGTATGGTTTTTGCCAGCTTCCCCGCTCTGCGCCTCTTCCCGGTCCTTCTTTTTCGAATAAAGAATCAGGCCAGTCAGGCAGATCACTCCAACAACCACCGCCACACAGGCCTTTACAAATATTCCCATCAATACTTCCATACCCACCTATACGCTTCCTTTTATGAAAAAAGAGACCTTACGCAATCGCTCGCATAAAGCCTCTTTCTGAATTCTTATTCCGTATCTTATGGATTACTCCATGGTGTACGGCATCAGAGCGATGTGACGTGCTCTCTTGATAGCAACGGTCAGAGCTCTCTGGTGCTTAGCACAGTTACCGGTAATTCTTCTCGGAAGAATTTTACCTCTCTCAGATACATATCTTTTCAGCTTGTTGGTATCCTTGTAATCGATTACGCCGTTCTTATCGCCGCAGAATACACAAACTTTTTCTTCTACGCATGCCGCCTCTTCTTGCACCTTAGCGCCATCTGCTTTATCAGTCTTATTGAATGCCATTGGTACTGCCTCCTTCTTCAAATGATTCGTGCCGTTTCAGCTAAATCGATTTAGTTAAACGGCAGTCCTTCGTCTTCCACACCATCGGGATGTTCATGAAGCCATCGCCAATTGCGGTCGGGCCGGTCTGGAGGTCGGCTGATAGCCGTAACCGCCGTTGTCGCCGTTTCCGCCTGCAGAGTTTTTGCTGTCTGCAAACTCCTGATCATCTACGATGATGTCTGTGGTATAAACACGCTGACCTTCTTTGTTGGTGTAACTGCCAGTCTGGATACGTCCGGACACCAGTACACGCATCCCCTGACGGAAATACTTCTCTGCAAACTCGCCTGCTCTGTCAAATGCCACGATGTTAATAAAATCGGCAGTCTGCTCGTTTCCGTCCTGGTTACGACGTCCTCTGCGGTCCACTGCAAGGGTGTATCTCGCAACAGCCATGGAACGCTCTCCCTGGGTGTAACGAACTTCCGGGTCTCTGGTCAATCTTCCCATAAGGATTACTCTATTCATACCATCACTCTTCCTTTTTTAAGCTGGTCGTTATCTATTACTTACTGCTCGTCCTGCTTTACGCAAAGATATCTGACAACCGGCTCCATGATGCGGATGTGTGCTTCCACTTCGTTAGAGCAGTCAGAGTTCTCAGACTCGAACTTGATGAAGTAGTAGAAAGCCTCTTTTGCTTTCTGAATCTCGTAAGCAAGTCTCTTCTTGCCCCAATCATCAACGCCTGTTACAGTGCCACCGAAGCGGGTGATATAACCCTGTACCTTCTCCAGTGCTGCAGCTCTCTCTTCGTCTTCGAGTTTTGCGCTCAGAACAACTGCTAATTCGTATTTGTTCATTGCTTTACCTCCTTGTGGTCTCTGGCCCTTGACTTCAGTTTCAAGAGCAAGGATTTTAATGTGTCACGGATAAATATTTTAGCAGACTTACCGCATAAAAGCAAGCACTTTTTCGCGGTTTTTGCAAGTTTTTTTGCGGATTTTCCGCCGTTTTCCGCCCGTTTCCATGCTTCATTCAATTTCTTCCTGCATTTAGCCCTGCTGCTTCTCCGCTGCCTTCGTCAGGCCCCGGGCATTTTTCTCTACCATCTTACGCTCGGTCATGACCTGATGACCGCAGCCCATGCATTTCAGCCGGAAATCCGCGCCTATCCGCAGAATTTCCCACTCATGGCTTCCGGAGGGATGCGGCTTTTTCAGCTTCACGACATCACCCACTTCAAAATTCCATTTCTGATCCATATATCGCTCCCATTTTTCACTTTTTCTGTCATTCAGCTCGATTGCGTCTGTCGCCAGATTTCGTCCTTCGGTCCGCCGCTTTTCCTTCCGGTGTCAGGGCATTTTTCTGTTTCCGCAAATTTTCTACCGGATCATATGGCCTGGATCTTTTCCAAAGATTGCATCGATCTTCACCAGTTCTTCTGTACTGAACTCCAGCTTCTCCAGTGCGGCCACATTGTCCTCCAGCTGGCTGACACGGCTTGCGCCGATCAGGACACTGGCCACCTCATCTCTGCGCAGTACCCAGGCCAGGGCCATCTGCGCCAGGCTCTGCCCGCGCTCTTTCGCAGCCTCGTTCAGCTTTGCCACTTTTTCAAGCTGTTCCTCATGCATATACCGTTTTCCCTACGGTAGTTCCCGTGTCTGGCCCGGGAATCTGCCGGGATTCCTTTTAAATACTTATCTGTCAGCGCGCCCTGGGCCAGCGGACTGTAAGCGATACAGCCGGTTCCATTTTAGTCAGTACCTCAAACAGCCCCTGCTCCGGCCAGCGCTCAAACATGTTGTATCTGGCCTGATGAAGCAGGCACGGCGTTCCATTCTCTTTCAGAATTGCAATAGCCCGCTCTGCTTCCTCTGCCTGGTAATTGGAAATTCCCACATACAGTGCCTTCCCCTGCCGAACCATATCCGACAGCGCACCCATGGTCTCCTCCAGCGGAGTCTCCGGATCCGGACGGTGATGATAGAAAATGTCCACATAATCCAGCTTCATGCGTTTTAAGCTGGCGTCCAGACTGGACATCAGATACTTTCTGGAACCCCAGTTTCCATACGGTCCCGGCCAGAAATCGTATCCGGCTTTGGTGGAAACCAGAATCTGCTCCCGGTACGGTTTTAAATCTTCCTCAAAAATCTTTCCGAAGTTTTCCTCTGCCATTCCAATGTTCGGCGCGCCATAGTTGTTTGCCAGATCAAAATGGGTAATACCCAGATCAAATGCACGGAAAATAATCTCTTTCTGCTCTGTAAGGGGCTTCTCCGTCCCGAAATTCTGCCACATGCCCAGCGATACCCGCGGAAGCAGGATGCCGCTGTTTCCGCAGCGCTTGTAACTCATCTTGTCATAACGGGACTCGTCTGCCTGATACATCATTCGCCCTCCTTCAAAAGCGCTCAAACACCGCTCCGATCGGCTCATTGATGACCAGATCTGCCCTGTCATCCATCGGCGTAACACTCTTGTTGATCAGCACCAGCTTCTTTCCCCGGTAATAATCAATCAGTCCTGCTGCCGGATACACGGTCAGAGACGTTCCTCCAATGATCAGGATATCCGCCTCCTGTATGTAGCGCACTGCCTTCTGCAGCGTAGTCTGATCCAGACCTTCCTCATAAAGTACCACATCCGGCTTGATGATGCCGCCGCACTCGCAGCGCGGCACACCCTCCATCCCCAGAATCGCGGCAAGATCAAAGAATTTTCCACAGCGGGTACAGTAATTCCGGTGGACAGAACCGTGCAGTTCCAGCACTTCCCGGCTTCCGGCTGCCTGATGCAGTCCGTCAATGTTCTGGGTAATAACCGCGCGAACCTTTCCCTGCTGCTCCAGCTTCGCTAACGCCCGGTGCGCCGCATTGGGCTTCGCATTCGGAAACAGCATTTTATTTTTATAGAACCGGTAAAATTCCTCCGGATTTCTCCGATAAAAGCTGTGACTGATAATGGTCTCCGGTGGATAAGCATACTGCTGATTGTAAAGTCCGTCCACGCTGCGAAAATCTGGGATTCCGCTCTCCGTGGAAACACCCGCGCCGCCAAAAAATACCACATTATCGCTTTCCTGAATCCACTTTTCCAACATGTCCACACGCTCTGTCATAGCCTGATTCATCATTCCCGCTCCTTCCTTTTCTCTATACGTAACTGTTCAGTACCCTCACAGTTACCTCTATACAACCTCATCCAGGAAGATCCGGCTCAATACATCAATCTGCTCTGCCCCGGCATACTGCTTTACAACCTCCGGCACATGGTAACCAAACAGCCACTGTGTCAGCTCCTCAATTTTCAAATGCAGCACGCGGTCATTTTCCCATTCTGTCTGTGCCAGTGCCTCTTCCATGGTTCCGATCTGTCCCGTCAGTTTCTCAAGCTGGGATCCAGCATGATCCAGTGCCCAGATAAACCGTCCATCATTCTGCGGAATCAGCGGGTCCTCCAGTTCCAGACAAACGGTAAGCTGCTCCGCTTCTGCGTTTTCTTTCAAATGGATCACCGGCACAAAATTTTCCAGTGTAATGAGCCGGGCCATAATGGCCGGCTTTTTCTTTTCCAGCTCCGAGTAACCGTCTTCTGTATACAAAAGGCGCTGTTCCTTTCTTTGCGCCCCAGATACCTGAATTCCCACAAGCTGTTTCTGGTCATAAAGAAGATCCAGGCTTCCCAGTTCACTCTTCACTTCTCTGATCAGGCTGGTTACATAATCGGTATCACGCTTCGTAAATACCTCTAGCGCTGTTCCACCATTGCTGCATCCAGTCGGCCGCCATCTGTATCGGTTGCCGTACCAGTTTATCCGCCACGTCCATTTCCATCATGTTTCCTCTTCGGCACCGTTTCTTCTATAGAAGTATGCTTCAGTTTTATATCCTCTTTCAGATTCAGACCGGCTGGTCATAGATAAACGCAAACTGAAACGGCGTGTAAATGGCTTCTGCCGCCGGCATCAGAAAACAGAACGGCATCTGCTGCGCCCGCATGTCTGTCATCATCCTGATCAGCAGGCTGCGCATGTAACCGCGGTGGCGCATATCGCTCCGTGGCCACCGCCACAATATAATCCACATTCCAGAACGTGTCCCGCACCTGCAGCCGGTAAGGATTCCGGTGAAGCATCGACTGGATAACACCATCCTCCTCCCGGACCAGTACCTGGTTCCTGCTCATTTTCTCCTGATCATAGTAATCCAGAAAATCCTCAGAATCCTCCGGGAATGCCTCCCGCCATAAATCCTTTGTCAGGCTTTTTTCCTGATTATCCAGATATCTTATCATAGCCGCCTCTCTTTTCTGCATCTCAGATCTAGTTAAAGTTTTTCTGCTGCACCAGATATTTTCTTGCAAATCCGCACGGATTGTAAGACATCTTGGCATGGCGCAGTCCCTCCTGCCCCAGGTCATCTTCCCGGTTTACCAGCGTCACATTCGGAAATTCCTGTACCAGGAACTGCTGGTTGATGAACTGATACAGACCACGAATCTCCGGGTTCGCCTTTTCAATGTGAATGACTGCCATATTTTTCCCGCCTGATTTGGTAGCCAATGGTAAAAAGGCCTCCAGCTTTCCCGTCAATGTACACCCAGACATGCAGATATCCAGATCCAGACACTGTTTCAGAATCTCGTGGATTCCCTCTACTTCATAATCCAGATGCTCCTCTACCTCATCACCCTTGCGCTCTCTCCAACGGTCCAGGAAGCGCCATACATCATCCCGGTCTGCACAGCAGAGACGGCGGAACTCATAACGGCCCTCATATTCTTTCAGAAACGCATTCAGATGATTTTTCTTCTTGTGAAGCTTCTTTCCGGAAAGCTTCCGCATAGCCTCGCCGTCATACAGATAATCCTTCAAATCCTCCTGCTCCGTTACTACAAAGTCATCGGATTCCTTCAGATGAAGATACTCCACCGCTTCCTCATCCGCCAGATAAATCTTAACGGAATATGGAGCACTTGGTTAAAATACTCCACGGTCATGTCAAAATATTTTTTCAGGTCTTCCTCTTTGCAAAGTGGCATGGCACTGTGCATCACGCCTTCTTCCTTCATCAGCCATAAAAGCGCCTTATTCTCATGAATGGCATACTGCACATGATAATATTTTCTCCAGATGAAGCTGTCCAGTGGCACACTGTCACAGGTCTTATTCGGGCGCAGGCCAAAATAAGGCGCCAGCACCTTCATGTCTTCCGCTTCAACTGGTTTAAAATTTAAATCTGTCATTTCAATTCCTTCCATTTAGACAGAGTCTCCCGATCTGCCTTTTCTTTTTTCCTCTTCGTCACGCTTTCTTATTATAGCGTGAGCTGCTCCCGGAATCAATATACCGGATTTTTTCGTTTCTATTATCTATCCTTAATTCCGCTCCCGGACATTCTGGACTTCCATGATCTTGCCCCGACACCTCCAGAACAGACCCACAGTAACGGCACTTTTCACACCAAGCCCTCCACTGGAGCTCCGCAGTTTGGACACACCAGCGAAGCGGCAGTTCCTGAAAGACTGGAATTATACACATAAATCAACTCTGCTTCACAGACCGTCTGTTTTTTACGTGTCTGCTGCGCCGCGTCGTTCTGCCCATGCTGACCCTTTGCGCTTTGGCGCACATTACGTGCCGTCGTCTGACTATTTTCCTGATTTTCTGCCTTTGTCCAGTATTCTGCTGCCGTCTCGCAGAGGATACTTGCTGTGCCGTTATACTTTTGGTAACGACTGATCACCGTTTTATGAATGCGGACCACCCCGGACCGCACATTTTTGTTTCCAGCAGTTCCTTTACGGACCGTTCCACCTCAGCCCGCAGCTCCTCCCAGTTAAATTCCGGAAAATCCCGCAGAATCTGAGGCAGATAAATGCTGGTCATACCGCCAAGGGACTTGGGCTGCTCTTCCTGCTGCAGTTCCCCGTTCTGGGCACTGCGAACCAGTTCCCGAATCAGGCACACTTCCGCAGAATTGAGAAAACGCCTCATTCTGCGCCGTATTTTTACAACAGCAATGACCACAATCAGCATTTGGTTGACCACAATCATAACCGCCTTAACCTGATTATCATTCATAAATTCTGCTCCATTTCAGTTTCCGCGCTCACTCGTGACTCATGTCACCCCATTGCATTGTCGTTCGCCGCAACCGTGCCATGCTTTAGGCTCCTCTTGCACTTGTTACATTATACCATATTATTTCAGGAAGCATGGTGCAATTTTTCAACAGGGTTCCATTTCCTATGAAAAAAAAGAAGCCCACTTTTCAGTGAACTTCTTATTTTGCCAGTTCTTAATTCAATTTCTGAATGATCGCATCGCGGTACATCTCGGTCGTTGCCGTTCCGTGCAGATCCGGTGTCAGGCATGTGCCCTCTTCCAGTACTGCGTCGACCGCCTTACGGATCTTTGCCGCGCACTCACACTGCCCCAGATGCTCCAAAGATCATGCAGGCAGACCACAGAAATGCGGTCGGATTGGCAATATGCTGTCCTGCAATATCCGGCGCGCTGCCGTGAACCGCCTCAAACATAGCGTAATCTGGTTCCCAGGTTGTCGGACGGCGAAGGCCAAGTCCAATCAGACCGCTCGCCAGATCCGACAGCAGATCCCCATACAGATTCGGTGTTACAATAATGTCGAACTGATTTGGATTCATAACCATCTGCATGCAGGTATTGTCAATAATCTTGTCGTTATGTTCAATCTCCGGGTACTCTTTCGCAATTTCATTGAAAATGCTTAAAAACAGGCCGTCGGACATTTTCAGGATATTGGCCTTGTGTACGCAGGTTACTTTCTTCCGGCCATGAGCCTTCGCGTACTCAAACGCATCACGGATGATCCGGGTACTTGCTTTTCGCGTAATAATCTTGGTTGCGTGAACGGTGTTCTCATCAATCTGCGCTTCCACGCCAACGTAAAGATCTTCCGTATTCTCGCGGAAAATGACCATGTCAACATCATGGAATGGAGTCTCAACCGCGATATTAGATTTTGCAGGGCGAATATTGGCATAGAGGTCATATTTCTTTCGCAGCGTTACGTTCAGAGAACGGAAACCATGACCGATCGGAGTTGTGATCGGAGATTTCAGCAACACATGATTCCTGTCAAATGAAGCATATGCTCCTTCCGGAATCAATCGCGCCATTCTTTATCCACTCTGCTTCACCAACATTATAGATCTCATAATCCAGTTCTGCGCCTGCCTCGTAAATTCCAAACACGCAATCCGTAATTTCCGGTCCGATTCCATCTCCAAACACCGTGACTGTTCTCTTCATTCTATGACCTCCTGATTTCTGTCCTCTGGTTTTTATTTTTTTCACTAGCATAGGACGAAATCAAAGCAATAAGATTGTATTATTCACAACGTATTGCTTTTGATTTGAACAAAAAAGGAACCATCTTTCGATGATTCCTTTAGAGGCGACAACCAGATTTGAACTGGTGATCAGGGTGTTGCAGACCCACGCCTTACCACTTGGCTATGTCGCCATATTAATTGTTTATCAGATCAGCTCTGATAAATGACCCCAACGAGATTCGAACTCGTGTTACCGCCGTGAAAGGGCGATGTCTTAACCGCTTGACCATGGGGCCTCTCATATAAACTTGTTTGACACATATAAGATATGTGAGCTCCCCGAGTAGGACTTGAACCTACGACAGCGCGGTTAACAGCCGCGTGCTCTACCGACTGAGCTATCGAGGAATACGCTGCTCGTTGACAGGCAACGAGGATATTATATGATATAGGTGCCTTTTTGTCAAGCAGTTTTCTAAAACTTTTTATTTTATTTTTTTCAGGCAATTTTCCCCGCTTTTTGCAGATAGAGAAAGCACCGGACAGTCTTTCTGTATGACTCACTTCCCGGTGCTTTTCCCTGTCATTCTCTTGTTATAATTGCAACTCTAGCCTTATCTCATAACCTTTTAAAACGCTACTTTTCCGTGGCTCTTCCACGGAAGTTCGGAACTACATCGCTCCATTTACTGATTCCGATCAGTGCCTTGTATTTCTCAGTTGTTTCCAGCGTAGAGGCCTTGTTATCAATATTTTTGTATACAAGCCAGGACGGTTTCTGCATGGTTGCTACAATGTCGTTCGGCTTGCTGCTATCGCAATGCCACAGACCAAATGCCTGGGATGCTGCCATTTCGGACGGTGCGTCCACCTGACGGCTCATGATGAAGGCATCGATATATGTAGTTACTATCTGCAATATAATATGCATAAGCAATAGCGCCCGCAGCATCCCTCTGTAGTAGGCCGCGGCTTTTCAGCCTGGTAAATCCCTGCCCAGCATGGCACCACTGAATTGGTACGTGAAACCAGCTCTGCCGGGGCCAATCTGTGTCAGCAATAATTTTAAATTCAGCATATTGACGACTGGTGATGACGCATCATCCTTAATCAGTCCGGTCTCCCGGTCATTCCAGAACTCCGGTTCTGTCAGCGGAATCGAATATGGATGATATGCCAGTCCCCAATCCATGGAGCCGCCCGGGATCATCTGATTATTGAAAGTATCCAGCAGATCCTTTGCATTGTATTTCAGTTTGCCGTCTGCCTCATGATTCCAGTTGTAATCCGTCGAGAAAAAGACACGGCTGCTCTGGCTGGTACTGCGAATCGCCGTGTAAAACACGCGAAATGCCCGCAGATATTCATTAATATAAGTATCCAGGCTCATCGGCCCCATATAATTCCACAGCTGGTTATTGATCTCATTGCCAATGACCCAGTTAGAAACTCTGCCGTATGGCGAGGATTTGCTGCCGTAACGGTCTGCCAGGAAAGCCGCAATGGCCCGAAGGGATTCATAACCGTCTTCCGTAGCCACATGAAAACCATAATAGTTTGCCACGGATGCCGGCTGCTTCGTTACGCCCGGGTAATAAAGCTGCGGTGTGCTGTCGTTCCAGCCATTTAAAATGACTGCAGTCACGGTCATATCTTTTTCAGACATTCTCTTGATGGTGTCGTCATATACTGCCAGAACATCTTTATTAAAATGATAGGTCTTGCCATCGTATTCATAATCAATTCCATTTCCCAGAATGTGATTGAACGGAATGTTCACGATTACATGGTTCACGCCAAGAGTAAAATGCGTCATCGTGGACAGCATGGCCGGTGTTGTCTGAATCAGAAGTCCCTTTTTTGTCTGGGCGGTTTTGTACGGATCCGTGTATTTCGCGACACTCTCCGGATTGGTCACATAAGCCTCATTGCTGACAATGGTGTATTCACTGCCATCGTAAACCGCAACCACAAAGCTGGAATACAGCCGGTCATCCTGCGTTCCATGGTTGAGCGGGAGCTGGAACGAAAGCTCATCGCCCTTCGTGATCCACGCTGCATAGTCCGTCCTGCCCTTTAAATCCCGCTGGTACGGTTTCATTTCAAACAGGTACAGGTAATTATCATAATATGCCAGATCTGAGAAACTGCCTTCCACCTGTCCCTTGATCGTAACCTGATTTCCACCGTCACCCTCACAGCTTGTAATATGAGCAAATTCTGTCGGTGCTGTTTTGGCGCATTCTGTCCACGGCGGCCGCCGATGTTTCTGCCATGGCTGTAACACTGCTCTGCCCCGGCAAATACTACCATACAGCATTAGACAGTGAAATGCAATACTTCCATATTTTCTTCAAACTTTCTGCCTCCAATCTCTGTCAGTCCATTTCCTGATTGCGCAATGCACAAACAGGAACAATTTCACTTCCCTATCATAGCACGGAATCCTTTTGGTTCAAGTAGGTTTTCTCTTACATTGACTTAAGATTTTCTTGCAGAATTATATGTTTTACATTTACGCCACAGCACTGCTGACAGAAAAACTGCAATGTAATCCGTCAATGCCTGCCCGTAAATGACACCGTTCAACCCTCCAAGCGCATTCAAAATAAACAGCAGCGGAATCAGGAGCAATCCCTGACGCAATACAGAAAGCAGAGTCGCCCAAAATGCTTTCTTACCCACGGACTGCATACAGTTCATATTCATAAAAAGGATTCCAATAACCGGCCCGGAAAGCATGTAGGCAATCAGCATCTTCACACCATAATAGATTACCTCTTCATCCTGGATGAAAAGTCCTATGATTGATCTGCGTAATACAAAAAACAGCAGCGTGGCCAGAACACCAATGATCACACAGCACTTCCTGGTATAAGCTGCAATCCCCTGAAAGCGCTCCCGATTTCCTGATCCAAAATTGTATCCCAAAAGTGGCTGCACACCGTTAGCAAGTCCCATCTGCAGAAATGTGATGAAATATTATGGCCTTAAACACGATTCCAATAGCTGCCACCGGAGCATTGCCGTATGCCACCAGAATCTGATTCAATACAATGGTAGAAACACTCATCAGTGTAGAAAAAATTGCGGTCGGCAGACCGCATGAGCAGATGCCGCTAAAAATTCCATCTCTACAGGTAAAATACTTTAAAGAAATAGAAAAATTGCTGCTCTTCTTTATAAAATACCAGAGGTAATAAATGCTTGCCAGAATATTGCCCAGCGTCGTGGCCACCGCGGCTCCGGCCGCTCCCAGATGAAATCCACTGATCAGTACCGGATCCAGAACTATATTTGCCACAGTTCCAATCATGCTTCCGATCATAGCTTCCCTGCTGGCACCTTCCGCACGGACACAAAGCTTCTGCTGCTGCCGACCAGATGATAAATGGCGCTCCATACGAAATATAAAACACATATCCCTTTGCAAACGCATAGGTCTCCCTCATTCACTCCAAACAAGGTCAGAATGGGCTGCATAAAACAAGCAATGCACCCGCGAAGAAAACACCGACCACCAGGAGAAGCATAAGTAATAAACGCCGACACCTGTCTCATCCGCTTCTGATCCTGTCCGCCAAGGGCTATGGAAGCAACGGCACTGCCTCCCATACCAAACATATTCTCAACAGCCATAAAAAAAATGAAAATGGGGTTCGTCAGGCTGACTGCCGCCACCTGAAGTGGATCTCCTGTCTGGCCTACGAAAAAAGTATCTCGGCCATATTATAAACAACTGTAACCAGGCTGCTGATGACACTTGGAATTGCCATAGCTACCGTTGCTTGGAAATTTTCATCTTGCCATCAGTTCATGATCTTTTGTATTCATTGTCCGATATTCCTTTCTTTGGTCTGCCCTTGAATCCCGCTCCAGATTCTGAAGCATCTTCCCGGCAATCCGCATAAATTCTTTCTGTTCTTCCAAGCTGATTCCCTGAAGAAGGCAGCCTTCTGTTTCCTCCACTTCCGCGCGGATCCGGTCTTTTACCGCCAGTGCTTTCTCAAAACAATTTTTTATATCACCATCCCACCTCCTTGATAACCGTGCGAAATCAACGCTTCTCTGTTCCGGTATTTCCAATACTCGTTATCCAGATGTACGCGCCAAATTCCCGTTCCAGATCTTTCTGATATACAGGATGAATCGTGGATTCCACCAGAATATAATTTAATACTTTTCCCGTGCACTTCCATCCCAATTCCATATGGACTGCCTGCGACCGGTTTCTCAGGCGGTTAGAAATGCAGTTGATGATCTTTCCTGTTTCCACTATTGTCTATTGCTCCTTTAAATATTTCGGTTCCTAAGTATTTCTAGAGTATTTTCCTGGAAGTCAATAAAACTTCAAATATTGGAATTGTTCTCCTGAATTTCTGTATAACGCAAAAAAAGACCGGAATCTCTTCCAGTCTCTCATCTATGTACCCTCAAAACCACATATTGAATTTCATCCGTTATTCTTACCTAAACCGTCTTGGTTAAGCCCTCGACCTATTAGTGACAGTCAGCTGCATGTGCACCACATTCCACCTCTCCCATCTACCCTCGTCGTCTTCAAGGGGTCTTACTACTATGGGATATTCATCATCGAGGGGGCTTCACGCTTAGATGCCTTCAGCGTTTATCCCGTCCCGACTTGGCTACTCGGCCATGGGGTTGATCCCCAACCGATGCACCAGAGGTCAGTCCATCCCGGTCCTCTCGTACTAAGGACAGCTCCTCTCAAATATCCTACGCCCACGCCGGATAGGGACCGAACTGTCTCACGACGTTCTGAACCCAGCTCGCGTACCGCTTTAATGGGCGAACAGCCCAACCCTTGGGACCTACTTCAGCCCCAGGATGCGATGAGCCGACATCGAGGTGCCAAACCACTCCGTCGATGTGAACTCTTGGGAGTGATAAGCCTGTTATCCCCAGGGTAGCTTTTATCCGTTGAGCGATGGCAATCCCACTTTATACCACCGGATCACTAAGTCCTAGTTTCCTACCTGCTCGACCCGTCGGTCTTGCAGTCAAGCTCCCTTATGCCTTTGCACTCTGCAAATGGTTTCCAACCATTCTGAGGGAACCTTTGAGCGCCTCCGATACCCTTTCGGAGGCGACCGCCCCAGTCAAACTCCCCACCTGACATTGTCCCCCAGCCGGGTCACGGCTGCAGGTTAGAAACCCAGTCACACAAGGGTGGTATCCCAACAGCGGCTCCATGAAGACTGGCGTCCTCATTTCTTAGCCTCCCACCTATCCTGTACATGTATAACCGAATCCCAGTATCAAGCTGGAGTAAAGCTCCATGGGGTCTTTCCGTCCTGGCGCAGGTAACCAGCATCTTCACTGGTACTTCAATTTCACCGGGTGCATTGTCGAGACAGCGCTCAAATCATTACGCCTTTCGTGCGGGTCGGAACTTACCCGACAAGGAATTTCGCTACCTTAGGACCGTTATAGTTACGGCCGCCGTTTACTGGGGCTTAAATTCAAAGCTTCGATTGCTCTAACCTCTCCTCTTAACCTTCCAGCACTGGCAGGCGTCAGCCCATATACCTCACCTTCGGTTTTGCATAGACCTGTGTTTTTGCTAAACAGTTGCTTGAGCCTATTCTCTGCGGCCTGCTTGCGCAGGCACCCTTTATCCCGAAGTTACAGGGTCATTTTGCCGAGTTCCTTAACAATGCTTCTGCCGGCCTTAGGATTCTCTCCTCATCCACCTGTGTCGGTTTACGGTACGGGCACATATCACACAATAGCGGCTTTTCTTGACAGTTCGAATCCACCAGCTTCCCTACTTTTGTTCGGTCCGCATCACGCTTTCGATTGTTGCTGGATTTGCCACTTAACCCTTCTTTCGCTTGCCCCGGTCCTTCATTCCCGGGTCTGGTTATCGCCCTGTGTCCCCACAGTTCTGATGATATGTGGTACAGGAATTTCAACCTGTTGTCCATCGACTACGTCTTTCGACCTTGCCTTAGGTCCCGACTTACCCAGAGCAGATCAGCTTTACTCTGGAAACCTTAGATATTCGGCCTGAGGATTCCCACCTCCATCTCGCTACTCATTCCGGCATTCTCTCTTCTTAACACTCCACAGCTCCTTATCGGTACTGCTTCGCCGCAGTTAAGAATGCTCCTCTACCACTTGCCTTAGGCAAGTCCACAGCTTCGGTGTCGTGTTTCAGCCCCGGACATTTTCGGCGCAGGACCTCTCGACTAGTGAGCTATTACGCACTCTTTGAATGTGTGGCTGCTTCTGAGCCAACATCCTAGTTGTCTTCGAAACCCACATCCTTTCCACTTAACACGCACTTTGGGACCTTAGCTGGTGGTCTGGGCTCTTTCCCTTTTGACGACCCAACTTATCTCGTGCCGTCTGACTCCCGTGCATTATCTCTCTGGCATTCGGAGTTTGATATCTCTTGGTAAGCTTTGACGCCCCCTTAAGAATTCAGTGCTCTACCTCCAGGAGACTAACACGAGGCTAGCCCTAAAGCTATTTCGAGGAGAACCAGCTATCTCCGGGTTCGATTGGAATTTCTCCCCTATCCACACCTCATCACCACCCTTTTCAACGGATGTGTGTTCGGTCCTCCACCGCCTTTTACGGCAGCTTCAACCTGGACATGGATAGATCACCCGGTTTCGGGTCTACCCATACTGACTGTGGCCCTATTAAGACTTGGTTTCCCTTCGGCTCCGCACCTTAGTGCTTAACCTTGCCAGTACAGGTAACTCGCCGGACCGTTCTACAAAAAGTACGCGGTTGCACATATAAAGTGCTTCCACAGCTTGTAAACACAGGGTTTCAGGTTCTTTCACCTCCCGGGTCCTTTTCACCTTCCTTCACAGTACTATGCCATCGGTCACTAGGAGTATTTAGCTTTGGGGTGGTCCCCGACTTCCACAAGGTTTCAGTGTCTCTGTGGTACTCTGGATCCCGCCGTTCATTCTTTTCATGTACGGGGCTTTCACCCTCTGTGGCCGGACTTCCCAGACCGTTCCACTAACAAATCGACTCACTTGTTGCGGTCCATAACCCCGGAACGCACGCGCTCCGGTTTAGGCTCTTTCCATTTCGCTCGCCGCTACTTTGGAAATCGACTTTTCTTTCTTTTCCTCGCCCACTTAGATGTTTCAGTTCACCGGTTCCCTGACGTATGGCTGGATTCACCATACGATGACTGAGGTCTTCAGCCGGGTTTCCATTCAGACATCTCCGGATCAATGGATATGCTCCTCCCCGAAGCTTTTCGCAGCTTATCACGTCTTTCATCGGCTCTTAGTGCCAAGGCATCCACCCTGCGCTCTTTATAGCTTAACCAATCGAT
>SCPN01000972.1_pt1 | contig 22694 bp, 42 predicted proteins | sample 6106831 | NCBI WGS metagenome assembly SCPN01 (sample SAMN10720447, study PRJNA508395) | human gut metagenome | isolation source: Participant 1, 0 month
TACAAATCCAGTCCCACCAGGTTAAGGAGCTTCATAATGCGGGCCTCCACATCCATCTTCCCCTTCATCCCGTGTATCTCAAAGGGTTCCATCAGAATCTGGCGTACGGTACGCCTGGGATTCAGGCAGGCAGAGGGGTCCTGGAATATAATCTGGACCTTCCTGCGCATTTTCTTTAAATCTGCTCCCTTTAGCCCTGCTATGTCCGTTCCGCCCATATAAATGTGGCCCTCCGTTGGTTTCAAGAGGCGGACAAGGGCCCTGCCCAGGGTACTCTTGCCGCAGCCGCTCTCCCCCACCACGCCAAAGGTCTCACCCTTCGATGATGTAAGCTTACGTCGTCCACCGCCTTCACGGCCCCGGACTTCTTATCCTTGCCTTTAAAATATACCTTTACATGGTCGGCCTTAACCAGCACTTCCCTATTGCTCTTGTCTTCATTTATACTTTCGTTTATGTCTCTGTTCGGATTCTGTGCCATACATTAAGCCTCCTTCCCCGCAGCCTGGTCTTCAAACAGCCAGCAGCGGACCTTCCGCTCCTCTGAAAGCTGCTTCATGGGCGGACTGACTGTCCTGCACCGCTCTGTGGCATGAGGGACATCTGGGCCGAAGCTGCCTTGATCCGCTCCGTGGGTTGGGCACCATCCCTCTATGGTGGACAGGGGTTTCCTGTCCTTGGTGATAACCGGTATGGCATTCAGCAGTCCAATGGTATATGGATGCTTGGGATCCCGGAACAGTTCCCCGGCCGGAGCCTGCTCCACGATATGGCCCGTATACATGACAATGACCGTATCGCACAGCTCGCTCACCACTCCCAAATCATGGGTAATGAACAAAACCGAGGAGTGAAGCTCCTCGTTCATCTCGCGAATCAAATCCAGAATCTGGGCCTGGATGGTCACATCCAGAGCTGTTGTGGAGCTCATCCGCGATGAGGATCTGCGGCTGGCAGGCAAGCGCCATCGCAATCATGACACGCTGGCGCATACCGCCCGACATCTGGTGCGGATACTCATGGGCCCTTACCTCAGGATTGGCGATTCCCACTGCTTTCATCATGCGGATGGCTTCCTCCATGGCCTCTTTCTTCTTCATGCCCCGGTGCAGACGCAGGGATTCCTGCAATCTGTTTACCGCACTTGATAATGGGATTTAAGGAGGTCATTGGTTCCTGGAAAGATCATGGAAATCTCATTTCCTCTGATTTTCTGCATCTCCCGCTCAGGAGTCTTCACCAAATCCCTTCCATTGTATAAAATCTCCCCTCCTGTGATCTGTCCCGGAGGTTGGGAATCAGCTGCATCATAGCCAGGGAAGAAACGCTCTTTCCGCTTCCGCTCTCCCCCACGATTCCCAGCTTTTCTCCCTTATGTAATACATAGCTCAGATGGTCCACCGCCTGAACGGTGCCCTCTGCTGTCCTGAATTCCACACATAAATCTTTTACTTCCAATATGATATCTGTCTGTGTCATTTTATCCGCCCTTTGTTTTATTGCATCAAAGCGTCAATGCGGTGCCAATGTATTCACCCGCAGTTTTCTGCATATATACTCAAAACGATACCACATTTTCGGGGATAATTCAATATATAGATTGACCTGTTTTGCCCGGAAACAGGTCAAAACCAGCATAGAAACGCATAAACAGGACGCTGCCAAGGCTGTTTTAACAGCTTATTTACAGCGTCCTGCTCTTATGCTCTGTTATTTCTTACTCTTCACATCCCAAGGTTTCTTCCAATAAATGGCATCCACATTACATTCTTTCATACATTCGCCGCACTGTATGCATTCCCTGTCTCCCACCTGTCTGACATCCATTTTACAGGTGCGCACACAGCGCCCGCAGTCAACGCAGGTATCCCTGTCAATCCTCACCCCAGCAAAGCCACAGGGGCAAACAGGGAATAGATGGCCCCCAGAGGACAGAGGATGCGGCAAAAGCTTCTGTACAGAAAACAGGCGCTTACCAGTATGACTGCCAGCACAAGAACCTTCCAGTGAAAGAGGGCCCCTGCCAGACCGCTCAGGGAATCGTCCAGAAGCACCAGGGGAATTCCTCCCTCCAGTGTTCCCGCAGGACATATGTACTTACAAAGGCAGGAACAGGAAGGCCGGAGGCTGCCTTAAATACCACCGGCAGTATAATGACAAACACTGCCAGGATCACATATTTTACCTTGGACAGCTCCTGTGTGACACGGTTCTTTTTTATCTTGGGAACAGGTATCCTGTAGAAGCTCCTGCACCAGTCCAAGGGACAGAGGGAAACCGCATATGGTCCTTCCCAGGGTAACTCCAAAAAGCAGCAGAACCCCCAATATATAGAAAAGGGAAGCTTCCTGTCCATGGCGGACAGGGCATTCTGCAGGGTACCTAAAGGACAGGATCCGACGGCTCCCGGGCATGAATAGCAGTTCAGTCCGGGAACACACAGTCCTTTTGACTTTCCCTTATAGATGGACGCCTCCGCAAATCCCTTCAGGTTCAGATTATATAATAATGCCGCACAAAGTTGTATCAAACGCCGTTTCATTGCTGCTGCCCTCTCATGGTCATAGTCTCCTGCCGCTGCCCTCTTATCCGATTCCGATGCATTCCAGGCACACCCTCACTGCCTTGCGCAGGGTATCCTGGTAACCTCCCTGGGCTGCTCCGATGCACAGGAATACCTATGCCAAGAACAAGAAGGATAACCGCCACCTTATTCTGTCTGCACCAATCCATCATATATCAACGCTCCTGTCTTACACCCCAAGGGCTTCCTTATATCTCTCATACATCGTGTCCGCGTCAGGGCGCCGGTGGATATATGAGTCACCCTGCCCTCCGCGTCCACCACCACTGTATAGGGAATGGAATTCGTGGGATACAGCATGGATATGGAATACTCCTCATCCAGCACTACCGGGAAGGTGTATCCGTTCTCCTCCACAAAATCCTTCACTGTCCCGGCATCATCCCCGCAGTTCACCCGCGATAATACCGATTTTGTCCCCAAAATCATCCTTCAGGCGCTCAAAGGCAGGCATTTCCTTGACGCACGGACCGCACCAGGTCGCCAGAAATTGATGATAACAGGCTTTCCCTGCAGTTCAGACAGCGTAATGCTGGTGCCGTCAATAAGCTCCCCTGTAAAATCAGGAGCTTGAACACCCTCCTTAATAGGCATGCCCGGCTTGAACTCAATCACGCCGTCCCCCTGGTCAGCTGCTGCCTCTGCATCTGCCTGGCTGCCGTCTGGGGACGGCTCCCGGCCTGCTTCACCGGCTTCTCCTCCTTCCCGGGTCTTTTCCTGCCCGGATTCATTGTTCCCTGTATCCTTCGGCTTGTCAGTTCCCGTGCCGTTTTTCTCCAGTTTCTGCGCTGCTCTCCTCAGCCGCCGTGCCTTCCTTTTCAGTCCCCTGGGCCTGCTCCGTTTTCCGGTCAGCCTTATTCTGGTCTGCCGTCTGGCTGCATCCCGTTATCTGCAAGGCCAGGAAAATGGCCAGCGCCGCGCCTGCAGCACTCCTTTTCACGGCCTTTTATTTCTGTAAAATGTTCTCTCCTCATGTGTTATTCCTCCCTTTTCAACTATTGGAATAGACAAAGAAACCCAGAGAATGCCACTTGTGCCATTCTCTGGGTTTTACTCTAACATAATTATTATTTTCTGTCCACCCGGCTTTATGGGGTTTGTATGAAAGTTTTATTAAGCTTTCATGAAGATGCCTGCTACACCTCATCTACCACGGGAACACTTCCCGCTCGCTGTAGTGGTGGGCTTCCTCCAAGCATCATATCCTTTACCTTCATAAGCCTTGTCTGGGAACTGCGCTCATTTTCATCCAGCTTCATGGTGATGTAGCGGATATTCTGCTGGGTCTGGGGAATCATCACATGCTCCAGGGCATTTACACGGCGGCGGGTCTTTTCAATCTCCGCTGCCATGAGCTGGCAGGATTTTTCGCACTCAGCCAGACGCAGCATGTCAGGCAGTAAATCTGCCAGACTCTTTACCGCATCATCCAGGTCACTGGAAGTAAATGCAAAGCCGTAGGAATAGATGTCGTTAGGGTCTGAAGTCCTGGTCTTATACTTGAACACAGGAATCTCCACACTCATGACGTTTTTTGTCTCAGTTTCCAGATAAACCTCCTGCTTGGGGGCCATCAGGGCTACATTCAGGGCCTCATCTGTCATGCCGGAACGGGCCAGCACGAAATTCTGGTTAGCCGCAGCGATGCCTGCCTCCACCTTCTCGCGGAGGGCCTTGTTCTCACGCACCAGGTCCAGGAACTGACGCATCAATTCATCCCGCTTGTCTTTCAGAAGCGGCGCCGCAGATGGCTGTCGCCAGCTTTTTCTTGAGACGGGTAAGCTCCATACAGGGTGGGATTTACATGTTTTGCACCCATGTTATGTCAACTTCCTTTCTGCCGGCCGGAAACCTGGGCGCGCATCCATACCGCACATGGCGGCGGGGCTGCACACCCTGGCTGTCCCTGCCGGGCTGTGACTGCCAGTTATTTTGCTTCGTAATACAAATCAAGGAATTTGTCCTTAATACGTTTCAGCTCGCTCCTTGGAAGGATGCGCAGCAGCTTCCAGCCGATTTCCATGGTTTCCTCAATGTCACGGTCAGCATAGTAGCCCTGGGATACGTATTCTTTTTCAAAGGCATCTGCAAACTTGGCATACAGCTTATCCATGTCAGTCAGGGCTGCCTCGCCAAGGATGATCATCAGTTCCTTTGCGTCCTTGCCGCGGGCATAGGCTGCAAAGAGCTGGTTCATGACATCTGCGTGGTCTGCGCGTGTCTTGCCTTCACCGATACCCTTATCCTTAAGACGGGACAGGGATGGCAGTACATCAATAGGAGGTGTTACATTCTTACGGTACAGCTCACGGCTCAGGATAATCTGTCCCTCTGTGATGTAGCCTGTAAGGTCAGGAATCGGATGGGTCTTGTCATCCTCAGGCATGGTAAGGATAGGAATCATGGTGATGGAACCGCTCTTGCCCTTCTGGCGTCCGGCTCTCTCATACAGGGAGGCCAGGTCGGTGTACATATATCCGGGATAACCGCGGCGCCCGGGAACTTCCCTTACGGGCTGCGGAAATCACGCAGAGAGTCTGCGTAGTTGGTAATATCGGTCAGAATCACCAGCACGTGCATGTTCTTCTCAAAGGCCAGATACTCGGCCGCGGTCAGAGCCATACGCGGAGTTGCGATACGCTCTACAGCAGGGTCATTTGCCAGGTTGATGAACATGACGCTTCGGTCGATAGCGCCTGTCTCGCGGAAGCTCTCCATGAAGAAGTTGGCTTCCTCGAAGGTAATACCCATTGCGGCGAACACCACGGCGAAGGGATCGCTGGTGCCGCGCACCTTGCCTGACGCGCAATCTGGGCAGCCAGGTTGGCGTGCGGAAGACCGGATGCCGAGAAAATAGGCAGCTTCTGGCCGCGGACCAGTGTTCAGACCATCTATGGCGGAAACGCCGGTCTGGATAAACTCCTCCGGATAGCTTCTGGCTGCCGGATTCATGGGAAGTCCGTTGATATCCATACGCTTTTCAGGCAGGATGTCGGGACCGCCGTCAATGGGCTTGCCCATGCCGTCAAACATACGGCTGAGCATATCCTCAGACACGCCTAACTCCATGGTACGTCCTAAGAAACGCACCTTACTGGAATCCAGGTTGATACCGGTAGCCGCCTCATACAGCTGCACCATGGCGTTGCCGCCGTCTATCTCCAGGACCTTGCAGCGGCGTTTCTCGCCGTTTGCCAGTTCAATCTCACCCATCTCGTCATAGGTTACTCCTGTACGCGCCGCGGACCAGCATGATAGGACCTGCTACCTCTTCAATTGTTCTATATTCCTTGGGCATTAGAAGTCCTCCTTTCTGCTCAGCTCACTGTTAATCTCTGACTCCAGGGTCTTGATGACATCCTCGTAAACCTTATCCAGGTCAGCTTCCTCTGTATATTTGAAACGGCCGATAGCCTCGCGCACAGGAAGGCCTACAAGACGCTCGATATTCACGCCCTGTGCCAGAGCCTCCCCTGCCTTGTCATGAGTATGCCAGCATCAGCATCATCATCATGTGCTGCTTCTTCAAGGACGTAAAGGTATCAATCTCATGGAACGCGTTCTGGTGCAGGAAGTCCTCACGGATGGAACGGGCTGCCTCCAGTTTCAGGCGGTCAGGCGCGGACAGGGCGTCCATACCGACCAGCTGTACGATTTCATTTAACTCAGACTCTTCCTGCAGCAGGCGCATAAGACGGGCGCGCAGCTCGGTCCAGTCGCTCTCCACCTCTGCGTTGAACCATTTTTCCATGGTGTCCACGTACAGGGAATAGCTGGTCAGCCAGTTGATGGCCGGAAATGTCTCTTGCTGCCGATCCGCATCCAGGGACCAGAATACCTTTACGATACGCAGGGTAGCCTGTGTAACCGGCTCGGAAATATCGCCGCCTGCAGGATACTGCTCCGATAACGGAAAGAGCGCCCTCGCGGTTGTCCTGGCCAGGGAGATCACGCGGCCGGCGCGCTCGTAGAACTGTGCCAGACGGGAACCCAGGTATGCAGGATAACCTTCCTCACCAGGCATATCCTCCAGACGTCCTGACATCTCTCGAAGAGCCTCGGCCCAACGGGAAGTGGAGTCTGCCATCAGGGCTACGGAATAACCCATGTCGCGGAAATACTCTGCAATGGTGATACCTGTATAGATAGAAGCCTCACGGGCCGCAACAGGCATGTCGGAGGTATTGGCAATCAGCACAGTACGCTCCATCAGGGACTTGCCTGTCTTTGGGTCCTTCAGTTCCGGGAACTCGTTCAGAACGTCGGTCATCTCGTTTCCGCGCTCGCCGCAGCCAATGTAAACCACGATATCCGCATCAGCCCACTTGGCAAGCTGGTGCTGTACAACCGTCTTGCCTGAACCGAATGGTCCGGGAACAGCCGCAACACCGCCCTTTGCAATTGGGAACAGACAGTCGATAACACGCTGTCCTGTTACAAGAGGCATATCAGGGGACAGCTTTCTCTGATAGGGACGGCCCTTACGTACAGGCCACTTCTGCATCAGTGGAAACGGGATGCTCCTGTCCCTTCTCGTCTGTCACAACAGCCACTGTATCGGTAACCGTATATTCTCCGCCGCTGATATAGGTAAAGGGTGCCGCTAACGCCAACAGGAATCATGATCTTCTGCTGCACCACGTCGGTCTCCTGGACCGTACCGATGATATCGCCGCTGCCCACCTTGTCGCCCACATGACTGAAGGCACAAAGGTCCACTTCTTCTCACGCTTCAGGGAGGGAACCTCCACTCCGCGGTTCAACAGGTTTCCGCCTGTCTTCTCCATGATGGCATCCAGGGGACGCTGGATTCCGTCGTATATACTTCCAATCAGGCCAGGCCCCAGCTCCACGCTCATGGGTACGCCTGGATTCCACCGGCTCCCCGGGGCCCAGGCCGGACGTCTCCTCGTATACCTGGACGGAAGCCTTGTCACCGTGAATCTCTATAATTTCGCCAATCAGCCGCTGGTCGCTAACGCGTACAACGTCGAACATGTTGGCGTCGCGCATGCCCTCTGCGATAACCAGGGGACCTGCCACTTTTTTGATTACGCCTTTGCTCATCTTTTACCTCCATTGTTATTGCCCATTAAATATAATATCGAGCCAACTGCCTGCTCCACTGACTTCTTAACTGCCAGGATACCTTTTCCCGTATTGCCTGATATGCCGGGAATCAGTATAATGGCCGGAAGGCCAGCCTCACGGTAGCGGTTGATCTCCGGTTCAATCTGGGCGGCCAGGGCCTCTGTAATGTAAATTACTGCATAGCCGCTTTCTGCCAGATCCTTAACCTTCTTTCCTGCCTCCGCCGGGTCTGTCAAAGGAAATGGTTCCAGACCCAGGCTGGCGAAACCGTAGATACTGTCCCGGTCGCCCATCACTGCAATCTTATACATACATCTCCCTTACCCTTTCCCGGATGGACTCTTCGGGAAGATGGTTTAATTTCCGAAAGCACAATCCGAACTGATTTAATCTCGTTCTCCCGTGCCAGAATATAAGCTGCCAGCGGCCCAAGCCCAAAGGGACTGTACTGCTGAGGCTTAATCTTGCGGATCATCAGATTGTCGCACCACCGCTCAAAGCTGAAGGTGAACGCCGCAATTCTTCCACTGCATCTGCATAGGCCGTGGTTTCCAGGTATGAACCGATGGAATCCACGCCTTCTATGGCTGCCTGAGCCAGACGGGCAACGTTGATGCTGCCGCATGGTGCCAGCGCCTGTTCCAGAAATGCCCTGTCCTTCCGGTACGGGATGCCCGCACCGCTGTCTTTATATCTGCCGCTGCCACTGTCAGCTCCGCATAAAGCTTCAGGAACTCATTGCCGGAGGATTTGCCGGCTGCGCAGATTGCATCCAGGGCCGCTTTGTCAATGATGATGTCGCAGAGCTGTCCGTCCTGGGTGTGAAGGAGAGCCTTGTAGGCTTCCTCCGCAGGTGTTCTCATGGCCGCCGGAAGATTCTGGAATTCCCTGGTCTGAACTGCTTCACGTATGAGCTTCACATCCACAGTCCCCTGCTCCATAAAGATGCCGGTATTCATCACCCATGCGGACCTCCTTGATGGCTGCCTTCAGATTGTGGTAGTCGTTGGCGTACAGGAACACGTCGAATACCGACATATCCTCCACCAGCTCGTTAATCCAGCTCCAGGTCTTCCTCTTCTCAATGGCCAGGATGTCAGCGGCATTTGTCATGCCGTCCTCTCCCAGCCCTTCTCCATAGAAGCTGGATACACTCGTCATAGTCTTTTGCAGCCGTCAGCTGCTCTAAAATGCACCGGATAGCAGGGACAATTCTTTGGAACGGATGCGGGCTACTGCATAAACATACTGTTTGTCTGCCATTTAATTAGTTCCTCCCTACGTTCATGAAAACAGAATCTCCTGCACTTTATCCTGCAATACCTCATGTGCTGCGTCAAAGAGCGTCAATGGAACAGTTCTCCTCAATTCCTCCATAAGTAAGCACAAAACCGCCGTCTATATCCCGGTGTCTCCGGATATGCGCAGAACTGCCCCTTGTCCTTAAGAGCGGCATTTAACCTGTCCTCAAAGCCTTCGGGCAGGCGTTCCAAGTCCTTCTTTGAGAACAGGAGCTCGCCTTCGCCGGTCTGTGCGGATTTAACTGCAAGTTTCAGAATCATATCAAAGTAGGCACCGGTCTCAAGCCCTTTGAGTTCGGCCTTGGCCATCCCAATGGTTGCGCCGATGAGTCTCTGCTTTTCAGCCAGAACAGCACCCCTCTTCTTAAGTTCGGCTGCCGTGCGTCCTCTCTCCAGAATGTTGGCTACCGCCTGTTTGGAGCGCCTCTCAATATCAACGCACTCCCTCTGCGTCCGCACGGGCCTGTGCCAGAATCTCATCTGCCTTGGAACGGGCTTCAGCCCTGGTGCGTTCCGCTGCTTTCTGGGACTCTTCTTTAATCTGGCTGATGATTTTATCTAATCCCGCCATGCCATGTTCTCCTTTCCTTAAGTCTCCTATTTGGTATGCTGATTAAATGTTAAGTCCTGCAATACCAAAGATGGAAAGGATGGAGATCAGCAGTGCCAGGATGGCGTATGTCTCAACCATGGCCGGGAAAATCATAGCTTTACCAAACTGCTCAGGTCTCTTGGCAACCAGGCCGATACTTGCTGCTGCCGCCTTGCCTTGCCCTGTGATGCGCCGGAAATCCAGCCAACAATACCCATAGGAAGGCATGCCGCCAGGTATAAAGCGCCCTTTATTAAAGAAAGGTCAGCGCTTCCGCCCATAATACCAATCTGTGTCAGTGTGATGAATGCAATCAGCAGACCGTAGATACCCTGTGTACCGGGAAGCAGCTGTAAAACCAGAACCTTACTGAACTTGTTGGGGTCCTCTGTAACAACTCCGGCCGCAGCCTGACCTGCAATACCTACTCCAATAGCAGAACCTACTCCTGCAAAAAGTGCTGCGATTGCAGCTCCTAATAATGCTAAAGCAACTCCCATATTTCCCATAACTAAATGTCCTCCTTGACTTTATAATATTTGGTGTGAATGGCAAAGGGCTCAAATTTCCTTCCGCCGCCCTCATAAAACTTTCCAAAAAACTCTACATACTGCAGACGGTTAGTATGGACATATGCGCCCAGGTGCGTTGATTGCCAGGTTCAGGCTGTGTCCGATTAAGAATACCAGGATGAATACGATTGCTCCCGGAATGGTTCCTCCCACCATGCTTCCCATCTTGTTGAATACGGTGGAGATAACGCTGGTAGCCAGCACCCAGGGCCAGAAGTCTGGAATAGGACAGGATGTCGCTCAGGTATGAGCTGACTCCGTATGCCCCGTAAAGACCCTTAAGTATTCTCTTAACCCAGTTTTGGACTCCCGTCCGCTGGTAAGTACAATACCCACAAAACCAATGGCTGCCGCATAAGCTGCCACGGTGCCAGCAACTGCCGGAAGCGTAAAGGTAAGACCAGCATCCGGTAAACATGGACATGGTCAGCAGGTAAACAATACCGCCGCCCACCAGCATATACCAGAATACGGCATCATAGATACCGTCAGCCAGGCTGCCGTTCTTCACACAGGAGTAGAATTTGATTCCAAGTCCAATGAAAAGGTGAAGAATACCAAGTCCGAACGCAAATACCAGAAGCTTCATAGGAAGGCTTACCGGTTCAAACCAGAGAGGAGCAAGCCTGATATCCGGCCTGTTGAAAAATGTGGTCGCGATAACATTAACCGCATCTCCGAAAAGCTGCCGAACATAAAGCCCCAGAATGTTGTGGAGATACCACAGTACATGAACATCTTCATGAACTTCTTCATTCCGGCTTCCATGTTCTTGAATTTGGTCAGGCAGTATGCGGTACCTGCCACCATGATAAGACCGTAAGCCGCGTCCGAGAGCATGAGCCCGAACTGTACATAGTAGAACAATGCCACTATCATGGACGGGTCAATCTCGCCCTTGGAAGGAACGCTGTAGCTCTCAATAACGCCCTCCACCGGTTCTGCGAACTTATTGTTGTGGAGCAGGATGGGCACATCCTCCTCGTCGCCCGGTTCTGTGTACTCTACAACCACCTCATATTTATCCTGAAGCAGCTTTTCAAGCTTTGGAGCCGCATTCTCAGGTACGTATCCGGTTATAAAGAATACGCGTCTTGACTGGGCCAGGCCGTTTAACACACCGTATTTCTCAGCACGCATGGTATAGTAATCCATTACGAACTTTATGAGTTCCCGGTCCGGAGCCATCTCCGCCACAGCCTTTTCCGCTTTCTCAATCTCCGCCTTTTCCTTTGCAAGCTCTTCTTCCAGCTGCTGCTGGCGTTTTGCAGGCACTGCTGAGCTCAGGGGCGGTTTTACAAAATTCATTTTCTTCAGAGCGTCCTCCACTGCTTCTGCATCCGGTTTTCCGCAGACAATGAAAAGACAGGTCTGCTCCTTGGATGCACTTACAATGGTCACGTCAATTGTCTCTGCCTGAGGTGCCAGCTCCCCAAGCTGTTCTGTTACCTGTTCCAGGGTGATCTCATCCTGGATGGAACCGATGAATGCCGCAGTTTTCTTTGTTCCCTTAAAATCAAGGGGCAGGTCAAAGGATCTCCATGGTACCAGTGCTTCCATCTGCTGTTCCAGCTTTGGAACCGCCGCACTGTGCTCGCCTATCTGCTTGGCAAGTTCCTGTAAGCGGTAGGCTTTTTTCATGACCTCGTCGTGTTTGCCTGCATTGGCCTCATATTCGTCCAGGGAAAGCACTTCCCTGCCTTCGAACGAGGACAGCATGCCCTTCTCCTCAGGCGCGTACCTGTCCAGAATATTAATGGCCTGCTCTGCTATATTGGCATTGCGTTCAAATACGGTTTTGGAAGACGTTACATCCATTTTCCTGAACATATCATCTTCCTGCAGCACATTGCTGATTTCAAGTACCCCTTGGCGCTGCAGAAGCTCAAGGGTGCCCTGCGATCCTTTTTCAGACCGCATATCAGCACTTTTTTCATAGGCACTACTGCCAACCTTAAGCGCCTCCCTTCCTATAGCAGCTCTGATAAGATAACTTCAACTGCCTTTTGTTGTTTCTCAGCTACAGCCTTCTGCAATGCTTCCAAATCCTTGCCTTCCTCGGCACCGGCCGCCTGCATCATCTGCTCGCTCTGAGCCTTGGCATCCTCCTCGGCCCCCATGGCGCCTTCTCTGGCAGATTTCGTCATCTCTGCCTTCATCTGCGCCGCCTGAGCCTTTGCCTCTGCCACAATTGCCTCCGCCTCTTTTACTGCTTCCTTCTCGGCTGCTTCCGCGGCCGTTTCTGCCTGACGGATTGCGTCAATCGTCTCCTGGGCCAATCCAAATCCCCTGTACCCGGAATCCCGTTAGCTATCCTGCCGGAATATAGGTTAGTTTGCGCAGATATGCCTCCGGGAATACGATGGACCATACGTTTGTGTTGCAAAATGACAACTTATCCAGTATTTGTCCATAGCTTTCCTATTATTTTTGTACAATATGAATAGATTATAACCCATGCATAAAAATTTATCAATCCACTTTCTCAATATTTCATGAAAAAATTTTAGACTTTCTAAATATTTTTGTACAGCATACAAAAACTTCTATCCATATTATAATAACTGCCCCTTAAACATCACATCCGGCGGGACCTATTTGTTACATTAATAACAAATTTTTTTATTAAAATAGGCTGCAGTCCCAACGCCTTCCATCTGCGTCATAAGCTACAGCCTATTTAATAACATCATATCATTTTATCCTGTAATTTGAAACAGTAATTTTTTAACATCTTTTTAACGCACCCGGACTAATCCGCAATAATCACCCGTTTCTTCCCGCCGCCGTTCATCAGGCTGTAGTATGCAGGAAGCATGAGCAGCGAAAGAATGGTGGATGCGGTCAGACCGCCGATATTAACAAGGGCAAGGCCCTGTGTGGTGGAACCGCTGTCGCCCAGAGCAAGGGCCATGGGCACCATGGACACAACCGTGGTCAGGGTGGTCATCAGGATAGGTCTCAGACGGGTAGCGCCCGCTTCCACCAGAGCAGTATTTAAATCCATCTCCCCTGCGGTACTTGGTTTACCGTATCCACATACAGAATACCGTTGTTAACAACTGTACCGACCAGCATCAGGAAGCCCAGCAGGGAGGTCATGCTGATGGCGCTGTCTGCCAGCCACAAAAGACCAAAGGCACCTATGAGGCAGAACGGAATGGTGGTCATAACCATGATTGAGAACTTGGGCGACTCGAACTGGGCCGCCATGACCACGAATACCAGGAAGATAGCTAGGGCAATGGCCTGGAACAGAGCCGTAAACTCCTCTGTCATGGATTCATCCATCTGGTTCTGGGCAATGGTTACATTTGCATTATCACTTACAGCCGGCTGCACCTCGCTTAAAAGCAGGGCCTTTGTGTTTTATCCGAATTCTCGGTATAGATACCGCTAATAGTGGCGCGGTACTGCTTATCCTGCCTGGTGATGGATGCCGGGCTGTCTGCAAAGTGAATGTCAGCCACATCTGTCAGCGCCACGGAGCTGCCCTTGGGCGTCTGAAGGGTAATTGTCTCAATCTGATCCAGGGTCTTATAGCGCTCCTTAGGATACTCTACCTTTACATCAATATCATTTCCGTCAATATTAAGGGAGGTGGGAGTGGTGCCGCTGAGCATGTTGTTCAGGGTACCGCCAATCTGGGCCGGCGTCAGTCCTGCCGCCCTTGCCTTGATGGGATTCACCGTCACCTTGACAACTGAGGCCGCGTTCTCCAGGTCGGAATGGACCTTGGTCAGCTCCGGACGTTTGCTTAAGTTTTCTGCCAGCTGGTCGCTGACCGCCTTCAGGTCATCGTAATTTGTGCTCTGAAGGTCCACGGAGTATTCATCATCCGAACCCATCATGGCGCTGACCTGTGAGTAGGCTTCCACCGTTATATTGGTATCGGAGATTCCGCCCAGCTGCTGCTTCCAGAGGCGGACCACCTCATCTGTCTCCATCTTTCTGTCCTTCTTAAGGTAAACAGTGATGTTGGGATCCGAGCTCATGCTCAGTCCTGAACTTCCGGCCAGAGTAATATAGGATTCCACATCCCCCTGCTGGGAGATAATATCCTCTATCTGCTTCATGATATGGTCCACTTTATCAATGGTCATACCCGGCTTTACTTCCGCGGTAATGGATATCTGGCCCTGGTCATCCTCAGCCATCATCTCCACACGCAGGAACTTGGCTATGAAGAAGGAGAACAGAAGGAGCGCTACAGATGCCAGCATGACAAGTCCCCTCTTGTTCAGAAGCTTTGTCATGATTCCCCTGTAGGCTTCCTGCATCTTTTCAACAGGTCTGGACAGGAGCTGTCTTTTCTCCACCGGCTTGTAAATCATATAGCACAGAGGCACCACCGTGATAGCCGATATAAGGGATGCCGTCATACAGAATACGATGGTAAAGCCCAGAGGCCGGAACATCATGCTGTCATGCCGCCCAGCATGGCCAGCGGAAGGAATACCACACAGGTGGTCAGCGTGGAACCGATAACTGACTGGTACACCACGCCGGTACCGTTTAAGGCCGCCTTGGAAAATTCCCGGAATCCTGTGTCATCCGTGGCCCTGAAACAGCTCTCAAGCACAACCGTGGAGTTATCCACCATCATGCCGACGCCCAGCACCAGGGCGCTGAGGGTAATAACATTAAGGCTGAAGCCCATGAGCTGCATCAGTATGAGAGACGACAGGATGGATACGGGTATGGAGCCCTTACAATCATAGACGCCTTCAGGTCCCCGAAGAACAGCCAAATGATGACCATGGAAATGATATGGCACAGTACCATTGTCTCGATAACAGAGCTCAGGGGACGACATGATTGAATCCTTTGTCATCATCTACTATGGTAATCTGCAGGCTTGGATCCTTGGCGGTAAGCTCATTCACCACCCGCTTTACATCTTTGAGACATTCAGAGGGCGGCGTCCTGCTGCTTGCTGACAGTCAGGGCCACGATATCCTCGGGAAGTCCGTTCTCAGCCTTATAACGCGCAATACTTTCCACATCATCCGCGCCCATATATACCTTTGGCCACATCGCTCAGGTATACGGTCTGGCGCCGGATACGGTCAGCGGAATATCATTGAGACTCGTCCATGGTCTCAAAGGGCCTGCTCGGTTGACACAGACAGCTTCTGGTCACCCACCTGCGTATCTCCTGCCGGATATGTGATATCCGATCCCGCAATATCGCTGGCAATAGAGCTCATGGATACGCCGTACTGTTTCAGCTTCTCCGGCATCAGCTCCACCTTGATGTATTTCTGGAGTCCGCCGGTGATGGAAACCTCGGCTGCTGTTGACAGCTTCTCAAATTCAGGGACAATCTCATTGTTTACATAATTGTACAGATCGTCGTCCTCACCATGGCTGACCGCCATGATTACATTTGGCTTCAGGCTGGTATTCAGCTCCAGCATGATGGTCATCCGCATCCTTCAGGAAGCTCTACCTTTAGCCAGGTCCATCTGTTTCTTTAAATCATCATAGGCATCGTTCATATCCGTGCCGTACTCATACTTTAGCATGACGATGGACATATTCTCCTTTGACTGGTGAGGATATGGTATCCAGACCGCTCAGGGTACTGGCCCTGTCCTCAATCGGTTTGGTGACCAGCTCGCTGACATCGTCAGGGCTGGCGCCGGGATAGACAGTCATAACAATCATCATGGACATGTTCATATCCGGCATCAGCTCCAGCGGTGTGATTTCATCACAGAGGATAAGCCGAACACAATCAGGCACAGGATTGCAAGAACCGTACTGACCGGTCTTTTTAAGACAAGTTTCGTTAAGCCCATTTTCCTGCCTCCTTCTACTGTGCTCACTCTGGTCTGCGGCCGGACTTTCAGCTTTGTCTGTCTGATCGGTTTCCTGGATGACCTGCATCTTTATCTGGGCATCGGTTTCCGTTCCATTCATCTCAATGGTTGCCGGCGCCTCGATCTCCAGTGTCACCTTGGTCCCCCTTTAATTCGGAGGTCCAGGTGGAGGATCTGGTCATCCAGGGTGATTCCTGGAAAGCACCGCGATATTCTCACTGTCATAGATACCCACTTCCACCGGTACCTCATGGATGATGCCGTTGTCATATGTATATACGTAGGCATCGCCTGATTTATAATATACACAGTTATTTGGAATCAGAATGGCATTCCTGGCAGATGCAGAAGGCACCCGCAGCTCCACACTGGTTCCGGCCGCCATGGTCTCATTGTCATCCACAGACGCCTTTATCTTGAACAGGCCCACGATGCCTTAGCCATGTTGTTGACTTCAATGACATTGCCGTGCATTCGGTTCTCTTCCTTGATGACCGTAATGGGATCACCCGGGTTCAGGTGGTTCTTTACCTTCAGTCACATAGAAAGTCACATTATTGCCGCTGTCTCCGCGATAACGCAGAGCTGGTTGGAGTTTCCGACTGTATCATGAACCTCCACATTGAGCTGCTCCACCCGTCCGCTTATAGGGGATGTTACATGGCTGAATTCCATCTGGTTTTCATATGCAATCTTGGCGGACTCATACTGAAGTCTCTTTGGCCTCAGCAGCGGTCTGATATCCCCAAACTTTATCAGATACAAAACCTGGTGCATGGAGCGGAGCCATACGGGCCAGGGTAGACTGTGCGTCATCCCATGCCACCTTTGCCGCGTCCATGGAGTTTTCTGGATGTATCTACCTGCTTTGTATCAATCTCTAACAGCACCTGTCCGGCTGCAACCACATCCCCGGCCTTCACGTTGACAGCTGTCACGTCGCCTCCTGCCTTGGGATATATGTATACAATGTCGGCCGGCTCAATGGTGCCTACCAGGTCTGTTGTCAGTAATATGTCGCCCATATGCGGCGTCTGCACCGTTACCACCGGATCCGGGGTAGGGACAACAGGCTCTTCCTTCTTGAAAACTCGGGCAATCACAATGACTGCTATAATTACAATCACGATTCCCCAGATAATGCGCGTCCTTGCCTTTTTCATCTTCTCCTCTTTCCTTTCATATCCTTTTTAGTATGAGAATCTGTCATAGCACCGGCGCTGTCCAGTGATGGAATACAGCACCAGAAAAAAACAAGGGAAACGAGCTGCTTTGGTCCACAGCCCTTCCCCAAATTACGGCTTCCTTCTTTTTTACCAACCATCTTGTATTTTAGACAGTTGCCCCCTTTGTCTAACACCAACGGATAATTAACAACTCGTTGTTGTTAATTATAATTATTTTTCAAAAATTTAATAAAACTTTCAAGTCTCTTCTCATTTTCTTTACGCCATACAATGATGACGCTGGCATAGGCCTGGTTCCTGGAGTTGGGCATAGGGTGCATAACCAGGCGTTCCCCGTAGTTGTGATAAAATTCTTTAAAGCCGATATGAATCCTTCATTGGGCAATAATTGCCAGCCCAGGCTGTTGACATTTTCATAATACCGGGCCTTCTGAAGGACGTGCCCTGCTTGGCAATCAGTTCAAACAGCCGCAGCTCGGCGCCGGCAAAAATCTTGAAGAGACAGAGCATGGTCTCTCCCTTAAAATCCTCCATGACCACATCTCCTCCTTGTGCCAGGGATTTTTTGGACATGACATATTATAAGGGCAGCTTTTATAACCATCAGGCCGCACTTCTCTTTGCTGCTCGTAGGAAGGAGTAAACTTACCGTCATCATCAAATCCGGGTTTCCGTTGGTTATATCTTTTATATTGGTGAATTCATTGATTTCAAATTCCACCTCCGGGTCAAAGGCCATATAATCAGCCAGTATGTTGCCCGCCATCTCTATGATGCCGCTCATGCCCACCACAGACAGATTAATCCTGCGTTTTCTCTCCCTTCCTCCTGGCCATCCACGGAGTCATATATTTCCTTGGGGATATCCTTCCAGCGCCACAAAAGAAGCTCACCGCTGTATCGCTCTACATCCCTGGTGGTCCTGTCAAAAAGCCGCAGCTCCAGTTCCTTTTCCAGAGATGCTATCTGGCGGCTCAACCCCGCTGGGATATATACAGATGGTTGGCTGCCTCCTGTAAAATTAAGGGTCCTGGCTGCTTCCAGGAAACATTCTATCTGATGGATGGTCATGGATATACCCTTTTGTGCGTTCCAGTATTGTTATAAGCTGTCCGGCGTATCCTGTTTTGCTGCATCCTGTTCTGGCGTATCCTGTTTTGCTCCACCCAGATTCAGAACCGCGGACGGGTCCAGGGCGTCTCTCAGGGCATCGCCCACAAAATTGATGGCAACCACCAGGACCACAATCAGAAGTCCGGGGAATCCAGAGCCACGGCTGCTTTGTCAGCACGGTCAGGACTGGGCTGCTGGAGCATATTGCCCAGGCTGGCTGTGGGCGCTGCACCCCCATGCCCGAAAGCTTAAGGAAGCCTCATCCAGCATGGACAATGCCATGACCGAGGTGGCGTACCAGAATGGGCGCAACGGTATTGGGAAGTATCTCTGAAAACAGGATATGTCTGGCAGGCATCCCGGCCACTATGCTGCTCTTGACGAAAAATTAGTCCCCGCAGACTCAGCACATTGCCCTGACCAGACGGGCAATGCCGGGCCAGTCCACAAATCCGAGAATCAGTATGATGATCCAGAGCCCCGCGTTCAAAGAGATGGCTGCCGCCACCAGCAAGTATATACGGAAAGGACATGACCATGTCTGTAAAACGCATGATGGCTATGTCCAGCCAGCCTCCAAAGTATCCCCCAGCAGACCCAGGTTGACCTTAATGGTGCAGTGGATATGTATTGCAGCCAGCACGCCCACCAGCAGAGAAATACGCGTTGCATATAATAAGCGGGAGAACATATCCCGTCCGATCTGGTCTGTTCCCAGCAGGAACCCGGGCCCGGCGGCGCGCCAAAGGTCCTGCGATGGCATCCGGGTCATAGGGCGCTATGACGGGCGCCAGTATGGCCGCGGTACAGATAACTGCCAGCACCACCAGACTGATGCAGGCCACGGTGGTGGAGAAACCGCCGCCTGACGGTCTGCCAGTAATTTCTTCCAATGTCCCCATAAGGGTTCTTTCTGTTCATTTTCATTCTATCTATGCTTACTCCTGTCAAGTACTTGCGCCGGTCTGTCAGTCATACTGAATAGCCGGGTTTACAATGGCGTACAGAATATCCGTCACCAGGTTGGCAAGCAGTACCACCACGGCGGACAGCAGGCACACGCCCATGATGACCGGGTAATCCCGGTCAGAATGGCGCTCATGGTCATAAGTCCGGGCCAGGAAAACAGCTGCTCCACAATAACCGCGCCGCCAAACAGCACCGGAATCTGCATGCCGATAACCGTCACAATGGGCACCAGGGCATTGCGCAGGGCGTGCTTATATATGACCATCCTGCGCCCGATTCCCTTGGCCCTGACTGTGCGCAGATAGTCCTGCTGGAGGATTTCCAGCATGGCGCTGCGGATATACCGGATATTGGTGCCTGCCATGGAGACAGACAGCACCAGCACAGGCATCACCATATGGGCCGCCACATCCGCTGCGCCGCCCGCGTAGTTCCCAGGGTGGTCATGCCTCCGGATGGCAGTATGCCCAGATTCACGGTAAACAGGTACACTAACAGCAGGGACAGGAAAAATCCCGGTATGCTGCTTCCGAAAAAGGAGGCTGTGACCACAGCGTAATCCCCCTTGGAATACTGGTGGATGGCGCTGTAAATCCCGGCAGGCACCGACATGAGAAGACTTACTATCAGCGACACCCCATCAGAAGGAGGGTTGGTCCCAGATGGTTCCAATCATGGCGCTGACCGCCTCGTAGGATTTCACGGAGTACCCCATGTTGCCGGAAAGAAGCTGCCCAAGCCAGATAAAGTACTGTATATAAAAGGGCTTGTCCAATCCCATGGCTACGCCTCCTTGGCAGCAATGGCTTCCTGGGAAATACGGGCTCCCTGAAGCATTTCCAGGGGACTGCCCGCAAAACACATGATGGCATAGTCAATCATGGTAATGCCAAGCAGGGTGGGAATAGCAATCAGAATACGCTCTTCATATATATTTTGTCATACCTTCCCGTCCTCCTTCTAATTCCTTAAACCGGATACAGGCTGTCAGGGTGGCTGCTTCCGGGAACCGCCGGCCTCAGCTCCATTTCCCCGCTCATGCACTCCCCTTACAGTGAGGGCATCTGGGGTGGAAGGGACATCCTGAGGGCGTATTCACATTTGACGCAGTCTCCCCGCCCACAATTCCTCTGAACGCTTCCTTCTGTTTCCCTCGGATCAGCGATGGGCACCGCCTCAAACAGAGCCCTGGAATACGGATGAAGAGGGTGGTCAAACAGCTCCTTCCGGTCCGCAATCTCTACCATCTTTCCCAGATACATGACCGCAATCCGGTCGCTGACATAGTTCTACAGCCCCAGTCCGTGGCCGATAAAGATGCAGGTAAGTCCCAGCTCCTTCTGTAAATCCCTGAGCAGGTTCAGTATCTGGGCCTGGATGGACACATCCAGGGCGCTGACCGGTCATCGCACACCAGCAGTCTGGGATTCAGGAAGGGCCCTGGCAATAATGCGCTGCCTCTGTCCGCCGGAGAATTCATGGGGATATCTTCCCAGACAGTTCTTAGGAAGCCCCACCATATCCAGCAGCCTCTCCACATGGGAATACACATCCCCGCGTTTGGCCAGCCCATGATACAGCATGGGCTCTGCCAGTATCTCAAACACATGCTTCCTGGGGTTCAGGGATGAATAGGAATCCTGGAATATCATCTGCAGCTGGGTGCGGAAGGGCTTCATCTGGGCCTGGCTCATATGGCCCAGGTCATGACCGTCGTAGACAACCCGTCCTCCTGTCGGATGTTCCAACCCTACCAGCTGGCGTCCCAGCGTGGATTTACCGCAGCCGGATTCACCCACCAGCCCCAGAGTCTCCCCAAACAGCTGAAAGGAAACCCCGTCCACAGCCCGCACCACACCGGCGGAACGGGAGAACATGCCCGACTTTGCCGTATAATATTTTTTCAGTCCCTCCGCAGAAAGCAGGGGGACCCGGATGTATCAGCCATCTGCCAGCACCTCCTTCGCCCTGCAGCACCGCACAATGTGGGAGTCCCCCACAGACATCTCCTGCTGCGGCTTCATGCATATCTCTGTCCTGAAGGGACATCTCCTGGCAAAACGGCACCCTCGAATCCGGTCGTAATGCTCCGGCACAATCCCTCTATGGACTCCAGTTTCTGTCCTCCTCATCCCTGATGCGGGTACAGAACGCAGCAATGTGCTCTGGTGTAGGGATGGGCCGGATGGTCAAACAGCTCCAGCACCCGGGCCTGCTCAATGAGCTGCCCCGCATACATCACTAACACCCGGTCTGCCATCTGAGCCACCAGTCCCATGTCATGGGTGATGAGCAGCACCGCCATGCCCATTTCCTCCTTAAGCTCCAGAATCAGGTCCATGATTTGGGCCTGAATCGTCACATCCAGAGCCGTGGTAGGCTCATCGGCAATCAGAAGGGACGGATTACAGGAAAGGGCCATTGCAATCATGACGCGCTGGCGCATGCCTCCCGACAGCAGGTGCGGGTATTTTTTCATCACAGATAGGTGTCCGCAGCCCCACCTTCTTAAGAAGGGACAACGCTCTCTCCCGGGCCTCATCTTTTCCCAGCCCCATATGTGGGCCCGGATGCTTTCCGTCATCTGGCTCCCGATGGTAAATACTGGGTTCAGGGAAGTAAGAGGGTCCTGGAATATCATGGTCAGCCGGTCTCCCCTGACTCCGTCCAACTCCCGCTCCGTCATGGAAAGCAACTCCCTTCCCTCAAACAGGACCCGGCCGGCCGTCACCTTGCCCCTTTTCCCAAAAGTCCCATGACAGACAGGGCTGTGACGCTTTTGCCGCAGCCCGACTCCCCTACAATACAGACTATCTCCCCGAATCCACATGGAATCCCACGTCCACACTCGATATTCTTCCCCGTCACCGGAAAATTCAACTTCCAGATTTGTGACTTCAAGGATATGTGACATATTGTTTCCTCATTTCTTAAATATTAATGGCCCATTTCCCATGAATGAAGATACCCAGAGAGCATACCCTCCGGGAATCTGTTCATACGTTCCGATTATGGGGTTGTCCTGCCGGGATACATTCAAATGGAACATATTCTATTGGGATACATCCCACTGCTCCACATGATTGAAGAAGCCATAGACGCTGGGCTTAACCCCGGTCAGGCGCTTATTGGCCGCTGCCATGGTCTTGATAATGTAGGCTGAAAACATGGGTACATCCTCCTGACGCCCGGTCTACAATCCCGTACAGCTCCTTCAACTTGTCCTTGTCGTTTGTCAGGGCCACATTTGACAGGGCTTCCTCCACCTCCGGCCTGGTATAGCCGGTCCAACTGCCCTGGCCGCCTAAGAGCCAGGCAACGTCCGCGTAAGGATCCACCGGAGGATACGTATACTGCACGGACAACACATCAAAATCACCGCTGGAAGCAGTGCTCATCAGCGTATTGATATCCATGGTCTGGATATCTGCCTTGATGCCCACCGCAGCCCACTGGGCAA
>SCPN01001637.1_pt1 | contig 22635 bp, 19 predicted proteins | sample 6106831 | NCBI WGS metagenome assembly SCPN01 (sample SAMN10720447, study PRJNA508395) | human gut metagenome | isolation source: Participant 1, 0 month
CTGAAACCACACAGTCTCCTTTAACTGTATATGATTTTACGATTTTACCTTTCTTTGATATTTTCTTGCCATTCACCTCATCTATTCCTGATTTATCCGTAATTTTGCAAATAATCTTTTTTCCTTTCCTTGTAACTTTTATCTTGGGTGCCTTTGTATCTTTCCAAACTTTAAGAATGGATTTATGACCATCTTTATCTGTAATTGATAATGTATGCTTACCCTCCGGAATTTTTAATTTAGATGCTGTCTTAAATTCCATATTTAATTCACTCGCTGTCCTTTTACTAAAGTCGTCCCATAACACGATATCATTTGCTGCCGGTTTTCTTACTTTATCTAATTTGTAAACTTTTTTGCCATCAAGCACTATCTTATCTACCGAGTCTGTGTTATCAAGAACCTCGTAACTTATGCTCTTGCCAAATTTATTTATATTTCCTATCATTACATATCCTGTAAGTGGTCTTTCCTTATCGGCACCTAAACCATAAACTGAATATGACACCGGATTATATCCTGAAGTTTCTGCATATTTTTCTCTAAATGATAATACTACTCCTGTCTTTTTGAAAAGTGCTGCATCGTTGACAAGATAATCCGTCTTTACTCCTGTTTTATAATATGGTTTCTTTACTTTAGCTGCATAACCTGCTTCCCCAAACAACGTACTTGTCATCAAACCTGCTGCAACTGTCATAGTGATAATTTTTTCAATCTGTTTTCTCATAAGCGTCACCCTCCTTAAAATCAAACTTATTTTTGAACCTTTCTTTAAAGAATATCATTCACTTTAAGTCCGGTTAATCTTTATTTGTTATTACTGTTTCACTTATTAAGACAAATATCTTTCTTACTTGTTGCAAAAAATTTAAAGTTGATTTAATTTTTTATATTTTCTATACGAAAATCACTCTCCATATTTTATCTTAGGCAGATTCCACTCAAAATGAACCGCAAGTACACGCACCGCCACGACAAGCACTGAACAACCGACTATCGCCGTATTTCTTCCTATATAATTATCAATAACTATATATGCCCCTGCTCCTGCCGCCGACGCAACTGCATATATGTGTTTCTTAAATATATACGGTATCATCCCACTCATTATATCACGCAGAACCCCACCACCTACACCTGTTATTACACCGACAAATATAAGCAGAAATGTGTTTGTATTGTATTCACTGACTGTCTTTTTTGCCACATCTATTCCGATGACAGTAAATGCTCCAAGTCCTACCGCATCTGTAAGCATAAGAATATACTCATATAGTGCCACAAATCTTTCACTCGGATTTTTTGCATGCTCAGATGCATTCATTATCATAAATATAAATACAAGACATGAAACTATTGCTGCAATACTTACATCCCTGGGATTTTTAAATGCTGCCGGCGGTGTATTGCCAAGCAAAACATCCCTCGTTATGCCGCCTCCAACCGCTGTCACTATTCCAAGCACACATATTCCAAGCAGATCCATCCTCTTTTTTATCGCAGTCATCGCTCCCGATATTGCAAACGCCACAACCCCTATTATATCTAAAATATCTATCAAATCATTCATGTTCTTTATCTCAACTTTCCGTTTAGACCAAAACAGGATATAATTCCTGCTTCAAGGCATTTTTATCTCAAAACAAAAATCATATCCTGTATGTATTATGATGGTGGCTTTCGCACAGTCGATTAAAGTCTCTTCATGAGTTCTTCTCTCTGAGCCTCAAATCCAGGTTTTCCGAGTAATGCAAACATGTTTTTCTTGTAGCTCTCAACACCCGGCTGATTGAATGGGTTTACTCCTAAGATATATCCGCTTACACCACAAGCAAACTCATAGAAATAGAAGAGCTGTCCAAGATAGAACTCATTCTGCTCAGGCACCTTTACTACGAGGTTTGGTACATTTCCGTCTGTATGTGCAAGCTGTGTTCCCTTCATGGCACTCTTGTTGATAAAGTCTAATGTCTTACCTGCAAGATAGTTAAGTCCATCAAGGTCAACTGCTTCTTCCTGAATTGTAATATCATATGAAGGTTTCTCAAGTTCCATGATAGTCTCAAACATGATACGGCTTCCGTCCTGAATGAACTGTCCCATTGAATGAAGGTCAGTTGTAAGGTCAACTGATGCCGGGAAAATACCTTTCTGGTCTTTTCCTTCACTCTCTCCGAAGAGCTGCTTCCACCACTCTGCTACATAATGGAATGCAGGTTCATAGTTTCCAAGAATTTCAACGCTCTTTCCTTTGCGGAGAAGAATATTTCTGATTGCTGCATATTTTAATGATTCATTCTCATCAAAATCTTTATTCAGGCATACTTCTCTCATAGAAGCTGCACCTTCCATAAGTTTTGCAATATCTGCACCACTTACTGCAATTGGAAGAAGTCCTACTGCTGTGAGAACTGAGAAACGTCCTCCTACATCGTCAGGTACAACAAATGTCTCATAACCTTCTTCTGTTGCAAGGTTCTTGAGTGCTCCCTTTGCCTTGTCTGTTGTTGCATAAATTCTCTTTGCAGCTTCCTCTTTACCATACTTCTTTTCAAGCATCTCTTTGAAAATTCTAAAAGCTACGGCAGGCTCTGTTGTTGTTCCTGATTTACTAATTATATTTACAGAGAAATCTCTGTCCCCGATTACTTCTATAAGCTGTGAAAGATATGTTCCGCTAAGACTGTTTCCACAATAATAAATCTCAGGTGTCTTACGGATTTCTTTAGATACACTGTTGTAGAAACCATGTCTTAAAAACTCAATTGCTGCTCTTGCCCCAAGATATGAACCACCGATACCAATTACAAGAAGCACCTCAGAATCAGATTTAATCTTTTCTGCTGCTTTCTGAATACGTGCAAACTCCTCCTTATCATAGTCAACCGGAAGGTCTATCCATCCAAGGAAGTCATTTCCTGCACCTGATTTGCTTACAAGTACATCTTTTGCATCATTTGCAATCTTTGCCATAGACTTGATTTCGTCCTCTGACACAATACCATTTGTTAATGAGTAATCAAATTTTACCTGTGTTCCCATTATCGTAATCCTCCATTTCTGTGTTAAAACACCTTTGATTTATGTTATTGCGGTAATCTATTGCATTATAGCTTAAAAGCAATAACATCTAAATTTAAGATATCTCATTTATTATAAGCGTGGCAAAACTAAAATTCCCACCCTTATATAATATAAATAATCCCCTATCATTTCAAGTTTAATTTTTTGATTTATTTATAATAAATTTCTGAAATTTTAATATAATTACCTCTGGTACTCCAAATTTCCAAACTTCGTATATTGCGACAGCCACGCAAGTTCAACCGGACCGGTCGGACCGCTTCGCTGTTTTGCCACTATGACTTCCGCCACACCTTTTTTCTCCGAATCCGGATTATAATATTCATCTCTGTATATAAACATTACAATATCCGCATCCTGCTCTATCGCTCCCGATTCACGAAGGTCTGAAAGCATCGGTCTTTTATCAGGTCTTGACTCAACGGCACGGGAAAGCTGTGACAAAGCTATTACCGGAACGTCAAGTTCTCTTGCCATTACCTTAAGCGAACGTGATATATCAGATATTTCCTGCTGTCTGCTGTCACTTTTTCTTTTGCCCGCACCCGTCATAAGCTGAAGATAATCTATTATAACAAGGTCAAGTCCCTGTTCTATTTTTAATTTACGGCATTTCGAGCGGAGTTCCGATGCCGTAATTCCTGATGTATCATCGATTACAAGATTTGAATTTCCTATTTTTCGTACACTTCCTACAAGTTTGTCCCAGTCATCATCTTCCAAATCACCGGTTCGTATCTTTTGCGAATCTACCATTGAATTCATGGCAAGCATACGTTTTACAAGCTGTTCTTTACTCATCTCGAGACTGAACAAAGCTATTGTACTGTTGCTGTGAAGTGCCACATACTCGGCAATATTCAGCACAAATGCTGTTTTACCCATTGCCGGTCTCGCCGCTATAAGTATAAGGTCGGATTTTTGCAATCCTGCCGTTTTAGCATCTAAATCTCTAAAGCCTGTTTCAAGACCCGTGATGTTTCCTTTTTGTTTAGCCGCCTTTTCTATACTGTCAAGAGTTCTGAGCACAACGTCTCTGATCGGCTCAAACTCACTTCCTCCACGCTGCTGTATTACATCGAACACGCTTTTTTCGGTGTCCTCGAGAATATCCTCTAACGGCTGGCTGTCCATGTAACACTCTCTTGTAACCTGTTCTGTCACCTTGATAAGCCTTCTTAAAACAGCCTTTTCATGTACAATCTCCGCATAAAATTTTACATTTGCCGATGTGGGAACACTTGCTAAAAGTTCTCCTAAATATTCCACACTGTAAAGTTCAGGTGTGACTTCCTTCTCACGAAGCTTATTCTGGATAGTGACCAAATCGGCTCCTATCCCGTCTCTGTACATTTCAACAAGAGCATCAAAGATAATTCCATATTGCTGTTGATAAAATTCTCCTGCTGTAAGTATCTCGGAACATACCATTATAGCATCCGAATCTAACATCATCGCTCCTATAACAGCTTTCTCCGCTTCCACATTGTTAGGCGGAAGTCTCTTTATCACTTCTTCTTCCAATTTTTTTACCTCTTAAGCCTCTTTTACGACAACTCTAAGTTCAGCTGTCACTTCCTTGTGAAGCTTTATCTTGACATTGAAAGTTCCCGGACTTTTTATAGGTACATCAAGTTCCATTTTCTTTTTGTCAAGTTCATAACCAAGCTGGCTTTTTGCTGCTGCCGCAATCTCTTTTGTTGAGACAGAGCCGAAACTTCTTCCGCCTGAACCTGTTTTTATTGAAACTGTAACCTGTTTTTCCTCGAGTTCCTTTGCAAACTCTTTTGCAGCCTCAAGTTTTTCCTTTGCAAGCTTCTCTTCATTTTTCTTCTGAAGTTTAAGCTCATTTAAATTGTTTGATGTTGCCTCAACACCAAGTTTCTTTTTTAATATAAAATTTCTGGCATATCCGTCGTTTACCTTTACAATCTCTCCCTTTTTTCCAAGAGATTTTACATCTTCTAATAATATTACCTGCATATCTATATTTCTCCTTCCTCTATCATCCTGTCTATTTCTTTTCTAATCATATCTTTTACAGTTTCCACTTCAACATTCTCAAGCTGTGCACCCGCCATATTTATATGACCGCCGCCGCCAAACTGCTCCATCATAATCTGGACATTGACTTCGTCAATTGAACGGGCACTTATATACACTTTTCCTCTATATTTTGTAAGTACAAATGAAGCTTTAACTCCATTTATGTCGAGAAGTGAATTTGCAATTTTGGATGCAAATACAGTCGGTGATTCTATTCCCTCACTCTTGCTTTCTGCTATTGCAAATGCATCCTTGTAAAGCTCCGTATCCTGTATAGCCGCCGCTCTTATCTTATATTCGTCAATGTCCTCCCTGAAAGCCTTTCTTATGCGAACCGCATCAGCTCCGTTTCTTCTCAGATAAGCCATTGCCTCGAAAGTCCTGACACCCGTTTTATTTGAAAAATAATTTGTATCAATCATAATGCCGGCATACATTGCCTCGGCTTCTGCTGATTTAAGCTTAAGACCATTGCCAATATACTGTGAAATCTCAGCAACCATTTCACTCGCAGACGATGCATATGGCTCAATGTAAAACAATACCGCCTTATCAATCGCATCTCCCGCCTGTCTGTGATGGTCTATCACTACAACAGACTGAGCCTGCTCAATAAGTTCCGGGCATTCTGTATAACTTGCTCTATTTACATCTACAATTACAAGTACCGTATTTTCATCTACAAGTTCTTTTGCCTCGTCACCTGTAACAATCATGTCACCCTCGTATTCTTTTGTATAAAATCTGTCTCTTATAGGTTTAACTGACTGATTTACCTCATTTAATACGACATTCGCTTTTCTGTTAAGCGTCTTTGCAATGCGGTATATACCTATTGAAGCACCGAAAGAATCGACATCACCTATAGAATGTCCCATTACGACAACTCTTTCCTTGCCCTCTATAAGTTCTTTTAAAGCATGTGCTTTTACTCTCGCTTTTACCCTTGTATTTCTTTCTATCTGAACACTTTTTCCACCGTAGAATTTTTCCTGGTCAACAGATTTGACTACAGCCTGGTCGCCACCTCTTCCGAGTGCAAGATCTATGGCAGCACGCGCAAGGTCATATCTCTCAACAAATGTATCTCTGCCCACACCAATACCAATACTTATGGTTGCACTTGATTCATTTCCGAGATTTATATCCCTTATTTCTTCTAAAATTGCAAAACGATTTGAACATATCTCTGCAAGATAACTCTGTTTAAATAAAAACAAAAATTTATCCTTCTCCAGTTTTTTAGAGATTGCATCTATCCCCTGCATGTATTTATTGATTTTTCTGTCTATCAGAGCCATAATCAGCGACTGCCTAATTTCATCGATGCTGTCGATAAGCTCATCATAATTGTCAATATATAAAAGACCCACAACAAGATTTTCCGCTTCTCTCTTCTGCTCAAGTTCCATCATGTCAGTCTCATCATACAGGAATACAGAAATGAGCCTGCTGTTATCCATAAGCTGATTTATGTCAGTTTTTACCATCTCATCATCATCCGGTGAGTCTGATACAATAAGTTTCATAACAGCACGATAATATTTATCTTCTGTTTTTACATGTATCACCTTAATCTCATCAGAGTCCGGCAGACTGTCTATTGTAATTTCCTCAAATATGTTTGCAATGTTTCTTCTTGCCGCTTTTTTGTTTACTATGACTGATACAAATTCATCATTGCCCCACAGCATATGACCATCATCGCTCAGAATTGCAAACGGAACAGTCAATGTTTTCATCATCCGCATTTGCATTTCACCATAGTTTGTAGCAAATTCTATAAGATCTTTCTTGAGCTTTCTCCTACCGGAAAAATTTATAAGAAAAGCTATCAACAAATAAATAACAGTGTAAAACACACCCATTATACCGGCTTTAACTGACACTGAAAAAAGCTGAACTGTCATTAAAATAAATAACAATCCAAAAAACAGAGGCCATCTCAAATAGGTCTTAAGATTTCCTCTAAGCCTTATTCTATGTTTTATTCTATACATTATTCTCCATTCCTGCACAACATACTGTGCCCGCATGTTTTTTGCACATTACAAAGTTTCACCAGAAACTTTTAATATGAGCACCTTAGTGCTCATTATATCATCAACAGATATTTAGCGTCAAACTTTACTGTTTTTCCCATCTGCCTGAAGCACCACACGGAAGTACCAACCCATTTGATGATACAGGAAGTCCGATTTCCTGTGCTTCAACTTTTCCACCTGCTTTTTTCACAAGTTCTGTATTCAACATGTATGAAAGAACCGCCGGCTGAAGACCTGTCGTATATGAATTTATAAGGAAGAAAAGCGGGTCATCCGATAATATCTGAGTACATAATTGTATAAACGGATGTATTTTTTCTTCTATCTTCCATATCTCACCTTTAGGTCCTCTTCCATATGAAGGCGGATCCATAATAATTCCATCATACTTATTTCCACGTCTTATTTCTCTCTCAACAAATTTAACGCAATCATCAACAAGCCACCTTATAGGTGCTTCTGAAAGTCCTGATGCCGCCGCATTTTCCTTTGCCCATGTAACCATTCCCTTTGATGCATCCACATGTGTAACACTGGCTCCTGCCGCTGCTGCCGCAAGTGTCGCACCACCCGTATATGCAAACAGATTTAATACTTTTACAGGTCTTTTGGCATTTCTTATCTTTTCTCCAAACCAGTCCCAATTCACTGCCTGCTCCGGAAACAATCCCGTATGCTTGAACTTCTGAGTGCTTAAACACTCCACTGTATTTAATCTGCCATGTATTTGGAAGATTAAAAAATTCCCATTCACCTCCGCCTTTGTTGCTTCTGTGATAATGACCGTTCATCTTCTTCCAGCCTTTTGCCTTTTTAGGCGTATCCCATATAACCTGCGGATCAGGTCTGACAAGAATATAGTCTCCCCATCTCTCCAGCTTTTCACCGTCTGACGTATCTATTACCTCATAATCTTTCCAATTGTCTGCAATCCACATTTATCTTCCTCCATTATAAAAATTTTGATATTTCTTTTAACATCTCATCTACCTTGATTGGTTTTGAAATATGAGCATTCATTCCTGATTTCAAAGACTCCTCAACGTCTTCTGCAAAGGCATTCGCACTCATTGCAACTATAGGTATCGTCTTTGAATCTTCCCTGTCGCCGCTTCTCAATCTCATTGCCGCCTCATGCCCGTTCATAACCGGCATATTTATGTCAAGAATAATGAAATTATATGTTCCCGGCTCACTGTTTTCAAACTCTTCAACAGCCTGTAAGCCATTTTCCCGTACAGTTACCTTTGCACCATACATTTCAAGCACTGTCTTTGCAATCTCCGCATTAAGCTCATTATCCTCTGCCATAAGAATCCTTTTACCGTCAAGCTTAGAAACTTCAGGTTCATCATCATCTTTCAATGCTGTGTACCTATCACTTTCCTCCTTGTTCGGATAAGAAAGCTTTATTTCAAAACAGAACTCTGAACCTTTTCCAAGCTCACTCTGAACTTCAAGTTTTCCTCCCATAAGGTGAACAAAATTGTTGCTTATGGCAAGCCCCAGTCCGGTTCCTCCATACTTTGAAGAAGAATTCTGCCCTGCCTGTTCAAACGCTATAAATATCTTTTTCTGATCCTCTCTACTGATTCCAATACCATTATCTTTGATACTGAACTTAATCCTTGCTGCCTTGTTGTCCGAATATACCTCCTGTATTCTGACTGTAATTTTTCCATTTTCATGTGTAAATTTCAGTGCATTTCCCGCTATATTTATAAGTATCTGACTTAATCTGAGTTCATCCCCCACAACAATAGGCCTTACATAATCCCTTTTAAGCTCAAATGTAATATTTTTTTCATCAGTCTGCGGTCTCATAAGCATTTCAACCTTATCTGCTATCTTATCAAGACTCATTGTTCTGCTGACCAATGTCATTCGACCACTCTCAATTTTTGAAAGGTCGAGTATATCATTTATAAGTGTAAGCAGATGCTGTGATGAACTCTCAATCTTATCAAGACATTCCTCAACCTTATTCATATCTGACATATTTGCCTTAGCTATGTCTGTCATTCCGATAATAGCATTCATCGGAGTTCTTATTTCATGAGACATATTTGAAAGAAAAGCTGTTTTCGCTTTATTGGCAATATCAGAATGAAGCTTTAACACATACCCGCCAAGAATATTTGAATATTTCAACAGATATTTCTTTTCATTTCTCTTAAACGCCCCTTCTTCTCTTTCAAAAACAACCCCGCCCCTTATCCTTCCCTCGGATACAATGATACATATAATGGCATTATTCAACATATTTTTGTATGTATTTAAGCCACGTATCTCGCAATACTTCTTTATTTCATCATCTGAAAAATCAAAAATCACCCGTCTGCTTTTCTTTATTTCATTAAGTATCTTTATATCTAAATGATTATTTGCGGCAAACTCTTTATCAACATATTTTTTATCGGACGACCACTGATAAGACAGATGTGCATTGTTTCTGTCATCCTCAAATTCATACACACTCACCCTGTTTAAATGATAAAACAGCCCTGCTCTTGCGAGTGCTATCTGAAGCGAACTTCTAAGGTCTTTTGACTCGACAAACAGCTTTTCTATATCTTTTACAAGTCTCTCATCCTGTTTAAACTCGCTCTCATCTGAAACTTTCTCCGCATCAAAACTCTCATCTTCCAAATATTTATCTGCGACTTCATGTCCTTTGTCTTTCTCCTGCACCTTTTCATTGTTTTCTAAATCGTCTGCTCTCTGTGCTTTTGCATATTTTAATGCAACTTCAAAAAGTTTCTCAAACCATGCCTTGCCTGTATGATAACCAAAATAATATTTTATTCTGTTAATCTCTTTTTCACCTACATAAATGTTTGACAAAACACGGCTTATCTCTCTGCGAAGTTTTCTGACATTTATCAAATCACAGTTAGGTATAAAAAACATAAACGCTGCTCCCGGCAGCTTTGCCACATAAACTTTCTTCTCACTTCCAAATTTTCTAAGTTCACCGGCAATCATTACTATAAGATTATCAGCATAAATATCCCCATAACATTCAACTATGTCATTCATGTTTTTTATGTTGATTATCATAACTTCATGTATTCTGTCAGGCTCCTGTTCTTCAAGCTCTATTGCAATCTGTCTCACTCTCTCAAACGAATATAAACCTGTTAATGCATCCCTCTGTCTTGCAATTCTTTCTCTTTCTTCCCTCTCTTTCTCACTTGTAATGTTGCACAATCGTCCTACTACAAGTTCCAGCTTGCCATAATCATCATATACGGCATTTCCTTCATAACGAAACCACTTCTCAACTTTTTTATCATTCTCTTCAAACTCAGCTCTAAATATATCTGACTGCTCCTTCTTCGTTCCAAAAACCATATCAAATATTTTCTTTCTTGTTTCATCATCAAACCAGACGCAATCTGATATAAAATCCATCGCATTTTTTATGACAACATCTTTTCTATCTCCTGTCATAGATGCATTAGCATAATACTCATCATTAAGCATATCATACTCAAATATAATATCATTTGAGTTTTTCATTGCTATATTCATATGCGTATCTTTTCTTATAAGTTCATCTATTAACTCTCTCTGTTTTATAATATATGTTCTAAATCTCCTAGCCATATATCTTAAAACAGGGAATATAATAAGAAATTCTAAAGTAATTCCCGTCACAAACGGAAAATATACCTGTACAAAAGTTTCTCCTGTATATACATACTTCAACATTTCAATCGACCTGAAAATATATGCTATCAAAAAACATATATACGTCAGAATCATCACCTTGGTAGTAAGATATTCATCAAAATAAAGACAGCTCACTATAACCGCAAACAGCATCGTAGCATAAATACCTATACGATACTGTGTTGAAAATACAGACACACAAAGAATAATGCATGTCAGATTATAGTATTTTATAAATTTTTGTGACTTTGATAATCTAATAACTATACTTGGAGATATTCCACAAAATGTTCCCACTGCAAAAGCCACAATACACATTCTTCTGCTTATCTCAAACATCCCCAGATAATTAAGGACCAGCATGAACCAGATAATTATTGCCGCTCCAAACATCCATTTACAGACCTGTTTATTTACTTCTTTTTCATTCTCTATAAAAAACAGTGTATTATTCATAATTCTCCTCAATACAATTACAAATACAATCCTCTTTAAATTTTATTGCACCTAATTCACATGATATTATAACATTTTCGTTTACAAAAAAAAAGATATAGACAACTCAATGCCTATATCTTTTTAATTTAAACAGTCCGCTTTGCCGTAACCGGCAAATTTTTATGCTTTGAACTAAAATTCTAATGTGCAAGTATAACTTTCTTAGGACATTTAGCAGCACATGCTCCACATCCCTTACACTTACTCTGGTCAATATGTGCAATATTGTTCTCTACATGAATTGCATCAAATTTACATGTCTTTTCACAAAGACCGCATCCGATACATCCTGTATCACATACTGACATAACCTTTGGTCCCTTATCTTTATTTGAACAAGCAACTGACCATTTTGCATCATATGGTATAAGCTCGATAAGTCCGTTTGGACACTCCTCTGCACACTTACCACATGCAACACATTTTTCTTTATCTACTATCGCAACACCATGTTCTACATGAATTGCATCAAATTTACATGCTGCAACACATGAGCCAAAGCCCATACATCCAAATGAACATGCCTTATCACCACGTCCCGGGATTGCTGCTGCTCTCTTGCAGTCGGAAATTCCATAATAGTTTGCCTTGATACCAGCCTTGTCACATGTTCCTGAACATTTGACATATGCTACCATCTTAACACTTTCTCCTGCTGCAACTCCCATAACATTTCCTATCTTTTCAGCAACTGCTGCTCCACCTACAGGACATGCATTTACAGGAGCTTCTCCTGCTGCAATTGCCTTTGCCAAAGCATCACATCCGGCATATCCGCAACCACCGCAGTTATTTCCCGGAAGAAACTCTCTGACTTCAATTTCTTTTTCATCAACAGGAACTGCGAATGCCTTTGCCGCAAATCCCAAAAGGAGTCCTATAAGAAGACCTATCAAACCAACAACTACCGCTGCCATTATTACGCCTGTCATTTATACTCCCCCTTTCTAAACAAGACCTGCAAAGCCGCAGAATGCAATTGCCATTAAGCTGGCTGTTACAAGTACAATTGGTGTTCCCTTAAAAGAATGTGGAATATCGTTAAATTCGATTCTCTCACGGATACTAGCCAATATAACAATAGATACGAGGAAACCAAGTGCTGTAAATAAGCCTGTAACAACACTTTCTATAAAGTTGCAGCCGTTTGTGATGTTGTTGAGTGCAACACCTAAAACTGCACAGTTTGTTGTGATAAGAGGAAGGTATACACCGAGTGCCTCATAGAGAGGTGGCATAAACTTTTTTAATACCATTTCAACAAACTGAACAAGAGCCGCAATTATAAGGATAAATGCGATAGTTTCCAGATACGCAAGTCCCAAAGGAACAAGAATAAAATAATATATCGGATAAGTAATGGCAGATGCTATCGTGATAACGAATGTAACTGCCGCACCCATACCTGCTGCCGTTTCAACTTTCTTTGATACACCGAGGAAAGGACAGATACCGAGGAACTGACTAAGTACAACATTACTTACCAACATTGATGAAATCATAATTACAAATAAATTCAACTTAAATCAATCCTCCTTTTCTGAGCTTCGGCTGCTTTTGCTGGCCTCTTTGCTGCTTTTGCTTTTGCTGCTGCTTCCTTTGCTGCCTGAGCTTTTGCTGCCTTTGCTGCAACTCTCTCAGCCTCAACAAGACCTTTATTTGCTGCACAGCTTGAACCTATACAGCTTGCGCAGTTACCGCCACAGGCGATATTTGTATCATTTGTCTCAACATTTGTAGCAGAAGGCATTTTGAGTTTGTTCTGCAATGCCGTAAGGAATGAGAGAACAAGGAATGCTCCCGGTGCAAGTACGAAGAATGTAATATGATAATCCTCAGGAATAAACTGATGATTAAATATAGCACCACTTCCCAAAATTTCACGGCAGATACCGATACATGTAAGACCAAATGTGAAACCAAGTCCCATACCAAGTCCGTCAAATATTGATGGAAGTACAGGATTTTTAGAAGCATAAGCCTCTGCTCTACCAAGAATGATACAGTTTACAACGATAAGCGGAATATAAACACCTAATGCTTTGTTGAGTGACTGCATATATCCCTGTAATAAAAGCTGTATTATCGTTACGAATGAAGCAACGATTACGATGAATGCCGGAATACGAACCTTATCCGGAATAACTTTTCTAAGTAATGATATAAATGCATTGGAAAGTATAAGAACTGCCGTTGTCGTAAGTCCCATGCCAAGTCCGTTTATGGCTGAAGATGTAACGGCAAGAGTAGGACACATACCAAGCATCATTACAAAAGTCGGATTTTCGGTAATAATACCGTTTTTTAATCTCTCTGTACAAGAACTCATGTCTTTACCCCCTTACTTTCCGGTCTGAGCTGCGACAAATTTCAGAGCTACATTGACAGCTCTTGTCACGGCTTTACTTGTAATGGTAGCACCTGAAATAGCATTAACTGTGCCGTTGTCTGCACTTCCGCTGCCATCCTTTACAACTGATAATGTTTTGTCTGATTTCATTCCTACATACTGGCTGTTCCAAGTCTCTTTTGTTGAATTCTGACCAAGACCAGGTGTCTCGTTGCTCGCATCAAGAATCTGAATACCAACAACCTCGCCCTCATTTGTGATACCAAGTGCAATAGTTACTGCTCCGCCGTAGCCTTTTCCACTTACTTTAAGAACATAACCTGTCTGTGAACCGTCTTTAGAAGCAGTTCTTGCCTCGATAAGTTCTTCGCTTGTATATGAGAATGTATCATCATCAATCTTACCTGCTGCAACATCCTTTTGGAATGATTCAACAGCTTTTGTAAGAGTGTCATCTGCTTTAAACTCTGCATCCTTATAAACAGCAGCATACGCTTCATTTGTAGCTTTCTCGTCTGCGGCTGCTATAGGTCCTTTTGTAATTGTATAAACTCCACCGAGCAAAACACCTGCTATAATTGTTATAACAAAAAGCATAATCGCATCATGCATAAGTGTTGATTTGTTTTCATTATTTGCCATCTTTAATTCCCTCCTTTCCAAATGGAACAGGAATAGTCACCTTTTCAATCAATGGAACTAACAGGTTACAGATAATGATGGCGTAAGAAACACCTTCTGCTGATGCACCGAAAATACGGAATATTCCTGTAAGAATACCAAGAAGTACACCAAATATAATCTGTCCCTTCGGAGTGATAGGACTTGTAACATAATCTGTTGCCATGAAAAATGCACCGAGCATAAGACCACCACCGCAGATTTCAGCAGCAAGATATGTGAGATCAAAACCACGTCCGCCAAATATAAGTGCAAATATTGCAAATGTTCCAATATAGCATACAGGAATCTTCCATGTGATAACTTTCTTTATAAGAAGATATGCTGCACCAAGAAGAAGTGCAAGTGCTGAAGTCTCACCGATAGTTCCTCCGATAGTACCGATAAACATCTTGAGAACACTTGTAGCAACCTGTGTCTTGCCGTCACCGGATGCAAGAAGATCTGCTACTGCTGTAGCTTTGTCACCGTTTTTGATGATTGCAAGTGGTGTAGCTCCTGTAACACCGTCATATGTAAATGAAGTCATCTTTCCTGCAAATGAAATCATGAGGAAGCATCTTGCTCCGAGTGCCGGGTTCATAAAGTTCTGACCAAGTCCTCCGAAAAGCTGTTTTACAATGATAATCGCAAATACACTTCCAAGTATAGCCATCCATACAGGGAATGTAGATGACAGGTTGAGTGCCAAAAGCAATCCTGTAAGTGCTGCACTTCCGTCACTTACCGTAACCGGAAGTTTCATAGCCTTCTGCCAGATGTACTCAGTAAGTACAGCCGCAGCAACGCAGGCTACAATAAGTATCGCTGCCTTATATCCGAAATTATATATACCAACGATGGTAGCGGGCATAAGTGCGAGAAAAACATCCCACATGATACTTTTCGTAGAAGATTTGTCACGAACATGTGGTGATGATGAAATATTTAATAAATTACTCACCTTTTATCCCTCCTATTTCTTTCTTCTCTGAGCTGCCACATACTGACGAGCCTGCTTAAATGTCTGTGTAAGAGGACGTTTTGCCGGACATACATAAGTACAGCTTCCGCACTCGTAACACTCCATACCGTTAAGTTTTACAAATGTATCATAATCATTATGCATAGCTGCCTGTGCCATCTTCTGAGGTACAAGGTTACCCGGACAGGCCTGAACACAGCGGCCGCATCTGATACATGGTGACGGCTCATTCTCAGCAACTTCGTCCTTTGTCAGTGCCAAAATAGAAGAAGATGATGTCTTTGTGACAGGAACATTGAGATCAAACATGGCAAATCCCATCATAGGACCACCTGAAATAATCTTTGCAGGATCCTGCTTAAATCCTTTCACCTTCTGCTACAAGGTCTGCATGGTTGCAGCCTATACGCACATTAACATTGACAGGCGTATTGAATGCATCACCTGTAAGTGTCATAACTCTGGTAATAAGAGGTGTCTGCTTGCAGACAGCTCTGTATATAGCAATAACCGTAGATATATTATCTACAATACATCCCGCATCTGCCGGAAGTTTTGCAGAATAAATCTTTCTCCCTGTAATGGCAGAAATAAGAGTACGCTCACCACCCTGCGGATACTTTGTCTTTAAAGGCATAACCTCTATACGGCTTTCTCCCTGGGCTGCCTGCTTCATCTTTTCAATGGCATCAGGCTTGTTGTCCTCGATTCCGATAACTCCCTTTGCCTTGTCAAAAAGTTTAAGTATGACTTTAAGTCCTCCGATAATCTCTTCCGGACATTCAAGCATCTGTCTGTAATCAGATGTAAGATACGGCTCACACTCAGCACCATTTACAAGAATATAATCAATCTTGTCCGGCTCCTTTGGTGTAAGTTTTACATTTGTTGGAAAACCTGCACCACCCATACCTACAATACCGGCTTCTTTTACAATGTTTCGGATCTCGTCATTTGACAGTTTGGTGTAATCCCTATCCTCACCAAGTCCTTCAATTCCTGTGTATTCTCCGTCATTTTCAACAATCACGCAGGTTGCCTTAGCTCCGTTCAAAAGCATTCTAGGCTCAACTGCCTTTACAGTTCCAGAAACTGAGCTGCAGATATTTGCTGAAATAAATCCGCTAGCTTCACCAATTTTTTGTCCAACAAGCACTTTATCACCTTTTTGTACAACAGGTGTTGCCGGTGCACCGATATGCTGTGACATAGGAAAAACCATATCACCTTTAGGCATAACAGTCTTTATAGGCAGGTCTTTGGACAATTCCTTTCCCTCGTAAGGATGAACACCCCCACGAAATGTTGCTTCACTCATTCTGGTTCCCCTTTCTTTATAATTTTTTATATTTTTTGCCCCATATCACCAAATAATATATGTATGAAACATATGCATATTCAATGATTTTCATATGTACATTCACCCTATTGTTCCTTATGACAAAAAATATAATATCCCGACCTTTATTGTACCATTTTACCGAGAATTGTCAATCTGAATGGTGAAAAACTAAGCATAATCGCCAAAAACCATTTTAGCAACTGTCAAAAATATATCAATAGACACAGGCAGACCATCAACTTGCCATAAAAGTAATTATTACAAATGTAACCAACACCATCTAAAATACGATATGATTAGTGAACGGCTAAATACAGTAGGAAAGAAGGTGAAAATTTGGAAGACGAAAAAATCGTTCAGTTGTATTTTAATCGTGATGAGAATGCAATTAAATATACAGCAGATAAGTATAGCTCAAAACTCTGTAATATTTCTTATAAAATAGTCAGAGATACATGTACGGTGCAGGAGTGTGAAAATGATACATATATGGAAACTTGGAAACGAATACCACCGAGCAATCCAAAGGGATTATTTTTTTTTCTTGCCCGGATTATTCGTACTATCTCCATTGACAGATACAGGAAGAAACCAGCCTTAAAAGAAATTGCAATATTGTTGAACTGTCATAAAGAGCTTGATAACTGTATTCCTGCAATTGATAGTGTTGAAAGTGAAATTGAAGCAAAACTGCTAGGTGAAATGGTTAGTCGTTTTTTATATACATTATCAGATGAAAAACAGATAATGTTTGTGCGTAGATACTTTTATATGGAGAGTATAGCTGAAATTGCAAAACATTTGTCAATTACCGAAAGCAAAGTGAAAACTTCACTGTTCCGAGTACGCAGCAAGCTTAAAATCTATCTTGACAAGGAGGAATTTCTATGAATATGGACAAATTATATTGTATTGGTTATATTGATGACGAACTCATTGAAAAAGCTGATAAGTATATTTCAAAAAAAAAGAAGTGTACTTTTAAAAAATGGACTGCTCTGGCAGCAAGTTTTATAACAATATTTCTTATCTTTGCAGCTCTTATTTCATTTAAGAACAAAAATACCATAACAGCATATGCATATGTAACAAATGAAAAAATCACTTCAACCGCAGCAGTAATAAAAACCGGAACCATTAGTGACAGTGGTGAAATGAAAGGCCATCAGCTTATTTTTTATATTTTAGGAGAAAATATAGAAAAAATCAGATTTTCCTGCAAAAATCAGCAGCTTGATTTCAAAGACTGGAAAGAAAAAAGAAACGAATATGCAAATGCACAGAATTTTGAAATTTCGTATGGTAATAATAAAAAAGAATACAAATACCTTACAATTTCATGGATACCAAATAAAACTATTAGTGAATTAAGTGATAATGAAAATGCAAAAATCAAAAATCTTGCAAAAGAATTGAAAGAAGATATAATTGTCATGGAGGTTACTTTTAAAAATGGAAATACAGCAACAAAAGCTATATCAATTTCACTATCTGATAATGGAAAATTTTTAGCTTCATTTAGTGATTACAAAATCAAAAAAACAGATAAATTTGTCAGGCGTTCAAATGATAAACCCCTCAATAGTACTTATATTGATAAAAATGAAAATACAAACAAAATATCTTCAATAAAAAATGAAAAGAAATCAGTATATAAATTATCAAAAAAACAAATTAAAAAAGCTGAAATTGCCGCAATCAGATACTATTCAAAAACCATCTTTACAGTAAATTACATTAAATTTGATAAAAAAGGCAGTGCAAAACTGCATGGTAAAAAATATAAATTTATCGTAAATGTGAGCAAAGAAGGTATTGTACAGAACCCGGACAGAATGATAATTTTGAAAAAAATCGCAAAAGGCATATGGAAAGTTACAAATGAAGGTTATTAGCGAAAAGTCAAGATGAACTCCCTGCTGATAGTAAAAACAGGCATAAGTAACATTGCGTATATGATGTTCTGCTTATGCCTGTTTTATTATTTACTAAGCTGCTAACGGATTTGAACCCGTGGCCTCCGCCTTACCAAGGCGACGCTCTACCTCCTGAGCCATAGCAGCAATCATAGCAAATATTATATATTACTTTGTGCTGTATTTCAAGTATTTTTTTTGATTTTATATTTATATATTGTAACAGTTCAGCTTTCATTTTCTACATTCATAAACCTGCCAGCAAGCTGTCAGTCGCTGCTATGCAGCTTATGTTTATTCATTACGGAAATGAAAGGCTATTCCACCCAAAAAAGCTAATAAACAATACCATAAGCAAGCTTATGTATTGTTTATTAGCTTTTTCAGGCTGAACTGTTACTATATATTTAAAATCATTGCAGAAAACACGACAAAATCATGATATTCTGCAACGATTATTATACTTCGTATGAAACAGCTTATTTTTACCTAAGCTTATGAAAATGATGCCACAGATTGCTTCATTGCCTGACAATTCCCACAATCCTGCAAATATCTCATATCACTTCATTACTGAAGAAGTGAAAGTACACCCTGATTAGACTGATTAGCCTGTGCAAGCATAGACTGACCTGCCTGTAAAAGAATATTATTCTTGCTGTATGCAACCATTTCTTCAGCCATATCTGTATCACGGATACGAGACTCTGATGTCTGAGTATTCTCAGAAGCTGTATCAAGGTTTGCTATTGTATGCTCAAGACGGTTCTGAACAGCACCGAGTTTACTTCTCTGAGCAGATACTTTCTTGATAGCTGCATCAATAGTCGTAGTAGCCTTCTGAGCACCTGCCTGAGTAGCAAGGTCAACCTTGTTTCCGTCAACACCAAGTGATTTAGCACTCATATCGTCAATAGAAAAGCTCATTGTCTGACCTTCGTTTGCACCAATCTGAAGTGTCATGCCCTTACCTGCTGTGCTTGAAGATGCACTTGGTTTAAGTTCAACTATTGTTTTATCTGCATTATTTTGTTCAGCATTGATACCTGTCTTAGCAGAAATCAAACTTGCCATAGCTTTTGCATCATCTTCTGCAACAGTTGCACCAGCTGTCTGAACAAAATTAACATCACTATAGTCAGTTTTGCTCTTAAGTGCAGCAACACCAGCAGCAGTCGCATACATAAAACGCTCACCGTTTACTGTAAAGATTTTATCATCAATATTTTCTGTTGCACCACCAGCATATGTTCCTACACCGCTTGTTATACTCTGGTATGCATCTGCCGGTGCCGTAGTGTCAGTTGTCGGTGCAGCTGTAGTCTGGGTAAATACTCCTGCTTTTATATTGCTCTCAGATGTAGAAAGAATGCGAGAAGTCTCAGTTCCTGCTGTCTTTGCAGTAAATTCAATTTTTCCATCAGCAGCAGTTCCTACCATAGTAAAATCATCTGCTAATGAAGTCTGCTTTAATTCAGCAAGAAATGCCTTTGTTTTCTCATCTACTGTTGCTTTGCCACCAGCAGCTACAGTATATTCCCTAGAACCATCCTCACTTACAAGTGTCGTAGCATCCTTGTACTTAAGATTTACAGTAATAGACTCCTGCTCACCTTTTTCATTTAAGAAATTGACTGTCAGACTTGTTGTATCACCTGCATTCAAATCATCAGCATTACTTATAGCTCTGTCACTTGTATATTTACCATTAGTAGCTGCAGTAGTCTTTAATGCACTTGCCTGCAACGCTGCATTGCTTACAGAAGCATCCACTTTAATACCTGTAGCTGAACTTCCGCCACCCAAAGAACCATCAAGAAGCTTCATTGTATTGAATTCTGTTGTGCTTGAGATTCTTGTAAGCTCGTCCTGAAGCTGGCTGATTTCCTTCTGTACTGCCTCACGGTCATCATCTGTCTCTGTACCGTTTGATGCCTGTACTGAAAGTTCTCTCATTCTCTGGAGAATTGAGTGAGACTCATTTAATGCACCTTCTGCTGTCTGTATAAGTGAGATACCATCCTGAGCATTGTCAGAAGCTTTATTTAAGCCACGAATCTGGCTTCTCATCTTCTCTGAAATAGAAAGTCCTGCCGCATCATCTGCTGCACGGTTAATTTTATAACCTGAAGAAAGTTTCTCTGTAGATTTTGCGAGTGAACTGTTTGTTATTCCTAACATTCTGTTAGCATTCATTGCTGACATATTGTGCTGTACTATCATTGCCATAATTATTACCTCCGTGTTTTTCCGTTACCATCCGCACCTGTAGTGCGGCAGGCAACTTGTCCTACGCTCCAAATCCGTTTGAAAGCGTATTCTAAAATCTGCTTTGTATTTTTTATTTTTATATATAATAAAATCAATGCCTAGGTTCACTGATTCATTATCAAACTAAGAAAACTTAAATCATCCGCATTCAAAATAGTTCTTTAATATTAAAATTAATTTCTTATTATCAAAATTAATTTCTTAACAACTTTTTACTTCCTGCGGTATTTCTCGGGATGCTCTTTTTCTTCATAGTAAGAAGGAGCTTCACACTCTATCCCGTTTTCTTTCATATGCTTTCTAAGAGCCTTGCTTCTGACTATCTTTACATCTTTAGGTGCATCAATCATTATTCTGTGATGATTTCCCGTACCACCGAGAAAAATGATTTTCACATCATCACCAACCATCAGATACTCTTTGTTTTCAATAGAAAGTCTTAACATTCACATTACCTCCCTGTATTCGTTTTCCGGCAGTCTGTTTAATTCAGCACTCTGTCCGATTTTTTATTTTCATCAGGTTGAATTAAAATAAGCACTTAAGGAAACATTATTTACAATCCAAAACTGCCATATCCTTGCCTTGTAAATGGAAATGTAACAGAATAGACATTGTGTTACATTTTTTAATGGAAAATAAAATTGATTCTTTTGGGGATTTAAATCTGAAAAAAAAATTTGAAATTGAATTATCCGGGAAAATTGAAATTATTATTATAAAATTATTTAATATTAGATTTTTTACACAACAAGCAGACCCAAAATTTAAATTTTATTATTGCCCACCTCTGCGGTGCAACACACAGCTAAAACTGTACATTAAAAATTTTGCGTCTATAAAACAGCTTTATTTATTATATGATGTTGGGATTAAAAAATATTTTGACCCTTGCATCATTATATTTTTTACTACAAATTCACGAGTTCAAAAACTTCGTCCCTGTCATCCTGTTCTATTCCAAGATATCTTGTCGTAATTTTATATGAAGAATGATTATAAATACTTGTCAGAAGTGCCGGAGACACTCCTTTTTTCCATGCATGATACCCAAATGTTTTTCTGAGCGAATGGCAGCTCACTTTATGACTGAGCAGACATTTTTTTGCTGCTTCTGATATTATACGAAACGCCTGAATCCTGCTGATAGGCTTATCAGTAGATTTCTGACCAAGAAAAATAAATTGTTCCATCACATCGCACAATTTTCCTTTTTTTGCAATTATATCTTTAAGGAATGATGCCAATGCCTCCTTTAAATTATTGTTGATGAAAACAGTTGTTTTCTTACCTGTTTTCTGCTCTTTAACATCGATATGTGATTTAAACGACAATAAATTTTCATTATACACGTCCTTCCACCGGAGTTTTAAAATATCAGAAATACGCAAAGCCGTATTAAGTCCGCATATAATAAGGAGAAAATTCCTTTTATTTGGTTTCACCTCGCGGTAATATCTTTTTTAATCTTTTTTAATTCCACAATATCACGTACCGGCTGAGTAATTTTCATTTTTATAAATCTATCCTTTCAATTTTTTGATAATATTTTAAAAAAAATGCTAAAGTTTCCAAATTGACTGCCGATAAATAATGTGTAATAAAAAAATGTAACACAATATCCATTGTGTTACATTTTTTTATTGTCAATGATTATACATTATTCTTTTTATAAAAAGCAGAAAGTTCCTTTTTAAAATAAAAAACTGCCACACCGCAAATAAAACAATATATGCTGCATGACAGTTCTTTTATTTTAT
>SCPN01000697.1_pt1 | contig 22609 bp, 34 predicted proteins | sample 6106831 | NCBI WGS metagenome assembly SCPN01 (sample SAMN10720447, study PRJNA508395) | human gut metagenome | isolation source: Participant 1, 0 month
TTAAAGCTGGCTCTTTGTCAACTGTAGTGGGTAGATGAAAAGCTAAATTCTTGAGAGGACCAGTTTGGTCTTCTCTTTTTTAATATTTACTGCCATCAAAATCCGTTTCTTAAAGTTTTCAAAGTTCCTGAAGCCAAAGGCATTTCGCTTAATGACCTTGATGAGATTGTTCGTTGCTTCCAGTTTTGCGTTTGAATACGGCAGTTCGAGGGCGTTGATAATCTTGTCTTTATCTTTCAAAAAAGTTCTAAAAACTGTCTGAAAGATAGGGTGTACGCTGGAACTCGTCTCTTCAATGAGGTCAAAGAAATGGTCCGAGTTCTTCTCTTGGAAATGGAAAAGTAAAAGTTGGTAGAGTTCATAATGTTCTCTCAGTTCTTGAGAGTATGACAGTAGCTTTTCTAGGATTTCCTTGTTGGTTAAATGCGCACGAAAAGTCGGACGATAAAAGCGTTTATCGTTGAGTTTGCGACTATCTTGTTGGATCAGTTTCCAGTAGCGTTTCAGGGCACGATATTCCTGTGACTGACGGTCCAAATGGTTCATGATTTGAATGCGGACGCGGTTCATAGCACGACTAAGGTGTTGCACAATGTGAAAGCGATCAAGGACAATCTTAGCGTTAGGGAATAATTTTCTGGCGATGTCGTAATAAGGGCTAAACATGTCCATAGTGATGACTTTAACGCGATTTCTATCCTGTCTGGAATAGCGTAGGAAGTGGTTTCTAATCGTTGCTTGCGTGCGTCCGTCGAGGATTGTGATGACTTTTAATGAGTCGAAATCCTGAGCGATGAAACTCATTTTTTTTTTCCTTCTTGAAGCCGTACTCATCCCAGCTCATATTCTCAGGCAGCCAATTCCAGTCGGTTTTAAATTGGAACTCATTTAGCTTGCGACTGACGGTTGAGGTAGAGACGGCAAGGCGCTTGAAATGTCGTTCATAGACTGTTTTTCAATGAGCAATTGAGCGATTTTCTGATAGACGACGGTTGCGATTTGGTGATTCTTCTTGACCAGAGAAGTTTCCGCGACAGCCATTTTTCCGCACTCCTTACACTTGAAACGGCGCTTTTTCAGGCGAATGAGAGTTCGGTAGCCAGCACACTCCAGATACGGGATTTTAGAGGCTTTCTGGAAGTCGTATTTGCCCATCTGTCCCTTGCAGGCAGGACATTTAGGAGACTCGTAATCCAAGTAACCGTGAAGTTCTTTGTGCATTCCCATATCGTATTCATTAGTGATGATAATATTTTTGTCTTTTATTCCAAGAAAATTTGTGATAAGATTTAGTTGTTCCATATGAGTCTTTCTAAAATGATGGTTTAGTCGCTTTTCATTATAGGTCATATGGGACTTTTTTTCTACAATCAAAAAGGCTCCATAATCTCCATAGAGGATTTACCCACTACAGAAATTATAGAGCCTTATATCTAAGCAGAGAGAAGAGATTTAACTCGTCCTTTGGTTAGGAGTAAAATACGTCTAACCTTGGTTAATAATTTTTAGTATTTTTTGTCAAAATTTTCTGAATACTACTCATTTAAATCTTGGATTATTACTAAAAAAATGATAAAATAGGTCTTATAATAGATAAAAGGAGTTACTATCTTGGCTAAACAATACAAAAACTATGTCAATGGTGAGTGGAAAACATCTGAAAACGAAATTACTATCTACGCACCTGCAAATGGTGAGGAACTTGATCAGTTCCAGCTATGAGCCAAGCTGAAGTAGACGAAGTCTACGCAGCAGCTAAAGCAGCACTTCCCAGCATGGCGTGCACTTTCATATGCTGAACGTGCAGCTTACCTTCATAAAGCAGCAGATATCTTGGAACGTGATGCAGAAAAAATCGGTCAAGTTCTTTCTAAAGAAATCTCTAAAGGTTTGAAATCTGCAATCGGTGAAGTTGTTCGTACTGCTGAAATCATCCACTATGCAGCTGAAGAAGGTTTGCGTTTGGAAGGTGAAGTACTTGAAGGTGGTTCATTTGACGCAGGTAGCAAGAAAAAAATCGCTGTTGTTCGTCGCGAACCAGTAGGTCTTGTCCTTGCTATCTCTCCATTTAACTACCCAGTAAACTTGGCTGGTTCTAAAATTGCTCCTGCCTTGACGCTGGTGACGTTGTTGCCTTCAAACCACCAACACAAGGTTCTATCTCAGGGCTTCTTTTGGTAGAAGCGTTTGTTGAAGCTGGTATCCCTGCAGGTGTCTTGAACTCTATCACAGGTCGTGGTTCTGTTATCGGTGACTACATCGTTGAACACAAAGCAGTTGATTTCATCAACTTCACAGGTTCAACACCAGTTGGTGAAAATATCGGTCGTTTGGCAGCTATGCGTCCAATCATGCTTGAACTTGGTGGTAAAGATGCCGCTATCGTTCTTGAAGATGCTGATCTTGACTTGACTGCTAAAAACATTGTGGCTGGTGCCTTTGACTATTCAGGTCAACGTTGTACAGCTATCAAACGTGTTCTTGTAATGGATAGTGTTGCAGATGAATTGGTAGAAAAAGTAACTGCTTTGGTAGGTAATATCACTGTTGGTATGCCTGAAGAAAGTGCAAGCGTTACACCACTTATCGATACGAAAGCAGCTGACTTCGTTCAAGGTTTAATTGATGACGCAGTTGACAGCAAGTGCTACTGCTAAAACTGAATTGAAACGTGAAACCTTATCTACCCAGCTGTCTTTGATCATGTAACAACTGACATGCGTCTTGCTTGGGAAGAACCATTTGGTCCAGTATTGCCATTCATCCGTGTATCTTCAGTTGAAGAAGCAATCAAGATTTCTAACGAATCTGAATTTGGACTTCAAGGTGCTGTCTTCACACAAGACTACCCACGTCATTTGTTGCTGAGCAACTTGAAGTTGGTACAGTTCACATCAACAACAAAACACAACGTGGTACAGATAACTTCCCATTCCTTGGTGTTAGGATCTGGTGCCGGAACTCAGGGTGTGAAGTACTCTATCGAAGCTATGACTCGTTGAAATCAACAGTATTTGATATTTCAGACTACTAAGTGTTAAGCCAGTCAATAATTATAAAAGTAAAGAGGGCCTTAGTTATAAGGCTCTTTTTCTGTAAGAATCTGGTATAGAGGAAGAACTTTTCGACAAGTATCGTAAACAACTCAAAGATAAGAAAATCATGCCAGCTGCCTTTGCAGAGTTGCAAGGTGACTTCCTTTATATGTTGACAACTCCAAGTCGTGAGGAAATGGAACAAATGATTGAGGACTTTGGTAAAAAGCTTAATTTGTATATGTTAAAAGCACTTCAGTTGATTCTGAAGTGCTTTTGTCATATTTTATTTTTCGTGAATTTCTTGATTTTTAAGAACTATTTCTGAAACTTTAGCGAATTTTTTAAGCTTTTTGAGATCTTCTGGATGTGATACCAAGCTAATCACCCTACCTTCATTTCCCATACGGCCGGTACGACCTGCACGGTGAGTGTAGGCTTCACGGTCTCGAGGAATATCGAAGTTGATGACCACTTCCAGATTTTCAATATCAATACCTCGTGCTAAGAGATCAGTCCCTAATAAGAGTGAGATCTCGTGATTTTTAAATTTTTCTAGAATAACCTTACGGAATTTGACGTTAATGTCACTAGCTAGGGATACAGCTGAAGCTCCGTTAAATTGGAGACGTTCTTCAGTAGCACCAAGATCAGAAAGGCTATTGAAAAAGACAAGACCACGGAAATCAGGAATATTGGAGAACTTACGAAGAAGTTCGACACGGTTACGTTTATCAACACTGATATAATAATGTTTAATAGTATCTAATTCCTGATCAGATAAGTCATAAACGATAGTATTTTCGACAAGATCTCGACTATCAATTTTGTTGGTTGCTGAAATGTAAATCATTTGGTGGTTACGAGGGACATGGTGGCTGATTTTTGTTACGAAGTGGTATTGGCTATCACTGAGAAGCTCATCAAATTCATCGAGGACGATGGTGTTGACGTTCATCATTTTGATTTTTTTGAGTTTAATCAACTCAAAGACACGACCTGGAGTTCCAATAAGAATCTCTGGTCCTTTTTTCAGGCGTTCAATTTGTCGTTTTTGACTAGAGCCAGAAAGGAAGAGTTGGGCAGTGAGTCCTAGTGGCTCAGCCCATTGTTTGGTTACATCAAAAATTTGTCCAGCAAGTTCAGAGTTAGGTGCTAGGATAAGCAGTTGCTGAGCTTTTTTGGGCTTAAGAGAGAGAAGAAGTGGGAAAAGGTAGGCTAGGGTCTTACCTGTCCCAGTTGGACTGATACCTAAGATATTCTCCTCCTTCAGTAATTGGTGTAAATAGTTCTTTTTGAATGGCAGTTTCTGTAGTGATTCCTTTTTCTTTAAGGAGGTTTTGCCATTGTTCAGGAAAGTTTTTAAACATTAAAAGTCTCATTTTCTATATGGATTTGCTTTTATTATATCATGATTTAGTGTAGAATAGATAAGAAAGACTATATTAGATAGGAATTTACCATGCCTAAAAAACCGATTATTATTGGGGTTACGGGTGGCTCTGGTGGCGGTAAGACCAGTGTTTCTCGTGCCATTCTATCAAATTTTCCAGATGAGAAAATTGCCATGATTGAGCATGATTCTTATTATAAGGATCAGTCACATTTGACTTTTGAAGAGCGTGTGTCAACGAACTACGACCATCCTTTTGCCTTTGATACAGATCTTATGATTGAGCATATCAATGAGCTGATTGCTGGGCGTCCAGTAGATATTCCGATTTATGACTACACCCAACACACTCGTAGTGACAAGACTTATCGTCAGGAACCACAGGATGTTCTTCATTGTTGAAGGGATTTTGGTACTTGAGGATAAACGTTTGCGTGATTTGATGGATATCAAGCTTTTTGTAGATACTGATGATGACATTCGTATTATCCGTCGTATCAAGCGTGATATGGAAGAGCGTGGCCGTAGCTTGGATAGTATCATTGAGCAATATATCAGTGTGGTTAAACCTATGTACCACCAGTTTATTGAGCCAACCAAACGCTACGCAGATGTGGTGATTCCTGAAGGTGTCACAAATACTGTTGCTATCGATTTGATTAATACTAAGGTAGCTAGCATTTTAGAAGAAAGTAAGAAAGCCTAAGCAGGAGCTTGGCTTTTTTGGTATAATTGAAACGTTATGATTATTTTACAAGGAAACAAGATTGAGCGCTCTTTCTCAGGAGATGTGCTCTTTGATAATATTAATATTCAGGTAGATGAACGTGATCGTATTGCCTTGGTTGGCCGTAACGGTGCTGGGAAATCAACCTTATTGAAAATCTTGGTTGGAGAGGAAGCGCCGACGAGTGGTGAAATCAATACAAAACGTGATTTGACTTTCTTACTTGGCTCAGGATAGTCGCTTTGAGTCTAGCAATACCATCTATGCGGAAATGTTAAATGTCTTTTCAGACCTACGTGCAGATGAAAAACGTCTGCGTGACATGGAAATGAAGATGGCCGAGTTGACTGGGGAGACTTGAATAAGCTAATGATAGACTATGATAGACTTTCCGAGGATTTCAGACAGCGTGGTGGTTTTACCTATGAATCTGATATCAGAGCTATTCTCAATGGTTTTAAGTTTGATGAAAGCATGTGGGGATGCCCATTTCCGATCTTTCTGGTGGCCAAAATACCCGTTTGGCCTTGGCTACAAATGCTTCTAGAGAAGCCTGAGCTCTTGGTACTGGACGAACCGACCAACCACTTGGATATCGAGACCATTGCCTGGTTGGAAAATTACTTGGTCAATTATCAGGGAGCTCTAATCATTGTCAGTCACGACCGTTATTTTTTGGACAAGGTGGCGACAGTAACCCTGGATTTGACCAAACATAGTTTAGATCGTTATGTCGGAAACTATTCAAAATTCATGGACTTAAAAGCTGAGAAGTTGGCCACCGAAGCCAAGAACTTCGAAAAGCAACAAAAAGGAAATTGCTAAGCTGGAGGACTTTGTTAATCGTAATATTGTCCGTGCCTCTACAACTAAGCGTGCTCAAGCCCGTCGTAAACAGCTAGAGAAAATGGAACGTCTAGATAAGCCAACAGAAGGTCAAAAGTCAGCTAATATGACTTTTCATGCGGACAAGGTATCTGGGAATGTGGTCTTGACAGTTAGGAATGCTGCTATTGGTTACGATAATGAGATTCTCTCGGAGCCTATTTCTCTGGATGTTAAAAAAATGGATGCTATCGCCATTGTGGGTCCAAATGGAGTCGGGAAAACGACCTTTATTAAGTCGGTAGTAGGTAAATTGCCATTTATCAAGGGATCATCAACCTACGGTGCGAATGTTGAAGTGGGTTATTATGACCAAACACAATCAGCCTTGACACCATCAAACACTGTACTTGATGAGTTGTGGAATGATTTTCCGACAACTCCTGAAGTTGAGATTCGTAACCGTCTGGGAGCCTTTCTCTTCTCAGGAGATGATGTCAAAAAGTCGGTTTCTATGCTTTCTGGTGGTGAGAAAGCTCGTCTGCTCCTAGCCAAATTGTCAATGGAAAATAATAACTTTCTAATCCTGGATGAGCCAACCAACCACTTGGATATTGATAGTAAGGAAGTATTGGAAAATGCTCTTATTGACTTTGATGGAACACTTCTCTTTGTCAGCCACGATCGTTACTTTATCAACCGTGTGGCAACAAAAGTGATGGAAATCTCTGAGGATGGAGCAACTATTTATCTTGGAGATTACGATTACTATCTTGAAGAAGAAGGCGGAGCTTGAAGAATTAGCACGACTTGAAGCGGAAGAAAATCAAGGTCCAGAGGAGACCCAAGTAGCTTCAGCGGGTGCTAGTGATTATCAAGCTCAAAAAGCTAGTCAAAAAGAGATCCGTAAACTGAGCCGACGTATTGAGCAAATCGAAAATGAATTAGAAACCGTCGAAGAACGCTTGGGAAAAATTTCTATTGCTATGCTTGAAACCAATGATGTGATGGAATTGTCTGACTTGCAGAAAGAACTAGACGACTTATCAGTCAATCAAGAGGCTCTGATGGAAGAGTGGAGTGATCTTTCGGAACAGTTGGAACGTTAAACAAACATGGAAACCTTTTCGTATTTCAATTTGTACAAATATTTTATTGTTGTCATACTAGTCTTAGTATATAAAAGGAGACTAGATTTATGAACAAAGTGTATCGTAATACGAGATCTTTCAAGATGATGACACGGGGATCATTTGCCCTCTTTGTAATCTCGATGTTGGTAAGCCTCTATACTATTAAAGAGTAAAGAGCCTTTGATGGTTAAGGGTTACTACCTCATGGGATGTGTAGGATTGATTTCATCATCATTTACAGTATCTAAGGTTGTCCGTGATAACCAAAAGATGAAGAAAACTATAACAAACTCATTGCCCCAACAAACTTTCGATTAATAAGAAGAGAAGCCTGAAAAGGCTTTTTCTTTTTGCAGAAAATGTACTAATATTCTGAGTTTTGCTAAATAGAAGTGTTATAATGGAATGAGAGGGTCTGAGCACTTTGTTTTATGGTATCGGACCCAATGCCTTATAAGACTAATCATCATGTAAGAATACGTTAGTGAAAAGGTAGGTAATATTATGGAATTCAAAGTGAAAGATGGTCAAATCATCTATTATCGTGACCTCGGTAAAGGATTTCCAATTGTCTTCTTGCATGGCAATAATTTATCAGGAAATTACTTTGGTAAGCAAGGAATTCTGTATCGAGACTATCGTTTAATTTTCATTGATAGTCGTAATCACGGCAGATCTAGTCGTCAGAGTGTTAAGATGACCTTTGAACAGATGGCTGCCGATTTGGAGGAGATTTTGCAATTTTTAAATATCAAAAAGGCTCTGTTTGTTGGTCACAGTGATGGGGCTAATCTAGCTATGGTTTATGCCAGTCGCTTATCCTGACCGGATTGCAGGGCTCTTGCTTAATGCGGGGAATATGACTTTTAAAGGATTGACCAGACGTTCAAGATGTCTGGTTTATATAAAGTATTATTGCCTAAAAGCCTTATCACTATTTTCATCTAAAATGGACATCTTGGCTCAGGTAACGGAGCTCATGCTACATGATTTACCGCTGGATAGGGAACGACTACATCAGGCAGCCTATCCTGTTTGGGTAGTTATGGGGCAAAGGGATGTCATCAGTATTAGTCATTCAAGGGGATTTCGGACCTCTTTCCAATTCATAAGCTCTATGTCGAGCGTCGACAAGGACACCGTTTAGCCCAACAAAATACAAGGTTTTAATCAAATGATCCGTGAGTTAGTTAGAATTAGTCAAAAGAGGTGGTGGCATGGAAGCGACTTATAGAGACTTCAACCTTTAAAAACTGCCGTTAAATCTGTCTTCTTTATTTCTATTGCGGTTCTTGTTGTTGTAGAGTTGATTCGTTTAAAACGAACGATCACTTTAGAATCGCTGGAGTCAGCTTTATCAGGTCTGTCAATTTGGCATCTTGCTTTGATGGTAGTGATAGGCTTAGTTGCTGTGTTACCCATGCTCTTTTATGACCTTATCTTGAATAAGGAGCTAGAGACGGATTATTCCAAATCCTATATATCCTAGAAACGAGTTGGGCTGTCAATACCATTAATAACTTGTCTGGTTTTGCCGGTTTAGTTGACGTGGGATTGAGGTATTCCTTTTATTCTGAAGATGGGCATGAAAAGTCTGGTGTTAAGGCACTATCACGTTTATTGCCTTACTTCATGTCGGGCTTGTCGCTCCTAAGTGGCTTGGTGTTTGCTACCTTTTGGTTTTTCCCTCTAAGTCCTGACTTGAGAAAATATTGGTTACTTTTACTAGGAATCTTTTTATACCTACCTTTTATTTTCTTTGTCTCAAGTCGCGAAAAATTGCCTTATTTTGGGCAAGTCCCTTTGAAAACGAGACTAAGCCTTATTTTAGTATCGACTGCTGAATGGGGCACAGCTCTTGTGAGTTTTCTGAGTGTGGCTTATTTAATGGGTCTACATGTTCCTCTTTATAATCTGATTCCCCTATATTTTCTAGCGGTTATCATTGGTATCTTTTCCATGATTCCAGGTGGGATTGGTAGTTTTGATTTGATTGTGATTAGTGGTCTGACGTCTATGGGTGTCAGCAATGCTCTTGCGGTCAGTCTACTATTGCTCTTTCGTCTAACCTACTACATCATTCCATTTTTGTTAGGTGTTGTCTTCTTTTTCAAACACATGGGAGGTCACATCAATGATAAATACTTCAATATTCCTTCACGAGTATTTGGTGGAAGTTTCCATCTTATCCTTGTTTATTTGTTACGTTTTTTAGGAATCTTCTTGATTTTATCTGCCCTAATCCCAGAAAGCTTGGCAAATGTTTACTTTATTAGCCGTTTCGATCCTATTCAGGAACAGTTGATCTGGCAGTTTCCAAGTATTTTATTTGGAACCCTCTTTGTTTTCATGTCTCGCCTCATCAGGCGACGCGTTAAGGGAGCTTTTATTGTATCCTTGCTGACCTTCGTCTTGACTTTGATTTACGTCAATCTCAATGGTACTTCCTGGACCATGTCTTTCATGATTGTGCTTTCTATGATACTTATGTTACTTATAAGGAAAAGATTGAATCGTCACTATTTTGTTTATAGCTGGGAAGACAAAACCAAGGATTTCCTTTTTTTAGCCTTTACCATTTTGGTCCTCCTTGTTCTGGGTGGTAGTGGTTTTTGGTCTCATTTGTTACCACCTAGGAACCGAGATATTCTTGGACATTTTGTTCATATTTGGTTTGATATTTTACTGGCATCGGTAATCATTGCAACCATTGTTTGGCTTGTACTGAGAGTTTTGGCACCTCGTAAGCATTTTGGTCAAAGCATGGATGATGAGCGCTTTACAGCTCTCCTTGAGAAATACGGAGGTGCATCAGAAAGTGCCTTGGCTTATTTACATGATAAACGCCTCTTTTGGTATCGTGTCGATGGACAAGACCAGGTAGTTTTCAATTTGCACAAACCAGCAACAAGTGTGTGGTTATGGGAAATCCAATTGGTAATGAAAAATATTATCGTCCGGCTTGGGAAGCTTTCTTGAAAAACTTATCTGATTGGAATTTACAGGCTTTATTTTATGAGGCGGATGAGAGAGTGACCCTTATGCTTCATGATTATGGCTTTGATTTTATGAAATTTGGGGAAAACGCCATGGTTGATTTGACGACATTCTCTGTCGATGGTAAGCATGGTAAGAAGTTCCGTAAACCAACCAATCGTGTCGAAAAAGCAGGTTTCCAGTTTAAGTTACTTGATCCTCCATTTTCAGAGACTCAGATGCAGGAAATGAAGGCAGTCTCAGATATATGGCTTAACGGTCGTAAGGAGAAAGGTTTCTCTCTTGGTTTCTTTGATGAAGCTTATCTGCAGCAGGCACCGATTGCTATTGTTGAGAGTGAGGAAGGAGAAATTGTAGCCTTTGCCAACATCATGCCAACCAATAACAAACGGGTGGCGACGATTGACCTTATGCGTTATGATTTTGAAAAGGCTCCTGAAGGCATCATGGATTACCTTCTTTGTCAAACTCTTCCAATACTTCAAAGAAGAAGGCAAGCAATACTTTGATATGGGGATGGCTCCCCTAGCTAACGTAGGTACTGAAGAAGACAGTTTCATAGAGGAAAAGGTTGCCAATTTGGTCTATGTCTTTGCACAACGTTTTTACTCTTTTAGTGGACTCCAACGTTATAAGGAAAAATTCTCTCCAATATGGTCTCCAAAATACATTGTTTATCCAAAACGAACTTGGCTCTTGTTTGATATGATTGCCATTTTAAGGATTGATAATCGTAAAATTGAAGACAGATTGAAGAAAAGACGTCTTTGGAAGTAAATACGACAAAAAAAGTGACCCTCCAGGGTTCACTTTTTTGTTTAAAAGAACTATTTCTCAAATTCAGCTTTTGATTTAGTATCTGCATACTCTTCAGCTATCTCGCTTGAGAGTATGTCATCATAACTTGGTAATTGAATATCCTGACCATATTTGTTACGAAGGGCAGTTGTTACCAAGCGGTAGGCAAGGTTGGCGTTACGAGAAAGAATTGGTCCATGGAAGTAGCTACCATAAACATTTTTATAGTGGACCCCTTCAGTACCATCTTCCTTGTTATTACCATTACCGTAGACCACTTTGCCAAGTGGTTTTTTCGTCATCAGAAAGGAAGGTACGCCCTTGGTGATTTTCAAAACCATAGTAAGTTTCATCAAACTCTTCGTTATGGATTTTGATATCACCGATGTAGCGGTTATTTTCCTGATTAAGGGTGTAGTGGCCCATGACGCCGATACCATCAATACGGACACCGTTAGCCTGGATGTAATATTGTCCAAGAAGTTGGAAACCACCACAGATCGCTAGGATGACTTTATTATCTTGGATGAATTGACCAATGGCATCACGTTTAGATGGGAGATCTTTGGCAACGATAGATTGTTCGTAGTCTTGACCACCTCCAAAGAAGACCATGTCGTAGTGGTCCTTGTCGAAGTCATCACCAACTGAAACGATGTCGAAGGTCATCTTAGCACCAAGTTTTTCCCCCACGTATTTCATCATAAGGACATTACCATTGTCACCATAAGTATTGAGAAGATTACCATAAAGGTGGGCAACATTTAGGTCATAGGTGTAGTCACGATTTTCTGGCGATTTGAGAGAAGTATAGGTCATTAGTTCATCCCCTTTCCGACAGCATGACGTTGGGCCAGAATATCACGGAATTCAAGCATGGCAGTATAGGTCGCTAAGATATAGGCATGGTCGCAATCTTGTTTTTCAATCAAGGCCATAATATCTTCAAGTTTTTCTGCTTGCGTAATCTTATCCTCTGGATAGCCAGTCACACGAAGGCGGCGGGCAATTTCAGAATGGCGAACACCACCAGCATTAATCTCAGGGATATCCATCTCGAGAATGCTTTCAAAGTTGGCATCCCAAATCCAGCTGGTATCAATACCATCAGCATAGTTAGCATTAAGAAGGACTGACAAGCTAAATGGATAATCGGCAAGTTTAATCATGTCAAGAGCTTGGCTAGCTCCTACGGGATTCTTAATTAGTACGAGAGTACATGATTTGTCACCAATCTTAAAGGTTTCTTGGCGTCCAAAGACAGCACGACTCTTATCAAAACCAGCTTTGATTTGCTCTGGAGCCACTCCGAAGAATTCAGCGACAGAAACGGCAGCAAGGGCATTATAGATGTTGTAGAGCCCCCCAACGTTAATCTTGTAATCTTGACCGTCAATGATAAATTCAGAAGTTGTGTTGGTGATTTTAGTCAACTCTGTTAGCTTATAGTCTAATTCTGGACGGTGGAAGTCGCAGTTAAGGCACACATAGTCACCCAAGTTAGCGTAAGTATTAAGTCGATACTGAAGAATGTTCTCGCACTTAGGACACACAATTCCTTCAGTATTATAGTGTGTAAGCTCTGGCGCATGTTTTTCAGTGTCAAAACCATAGAAACGTACGGGATTGACTAGCTCTTTAGAATTAAAAAGAGGACTGTCCTCCATTAGCCAAAATAGTAGCCTCAGGCGCCTTGGTAGCACCATCTAAAATCATCTGATAAGTGGTATAGATTTCACCATAGCGGTCCATTTGGTCACGGAAAATATTTGTGAAAACAAAAAGACTTGGAGTGATATACTCAGTGATTTTTGGAAGGCTGGCTTCATCAATCTCCAAGACAGCGATTTTCTTACCAGATTTAGCTCTTTTAGCAGTTAGAAAGGTGGAAGTAATCCCAGTGATCATGTTGGCTCCACTAGGGTTAGTTACAATTTCACCGTAAGCTTCTTTTAGAATACCGACTGTCAAAGCGGTTGTCAGAGTCTTACCGTTGGTTCCAGTGACAACGACGATTTCATAATCTTTAGCTAGTGTGTCTAAAATATCTTTATCAAATTTAAGGGCGATTTTTCCTGGGAGGGTTGAGCCACGTCCCAATTTTGAGAGAACAAAGTGACTAGCTTTACCTGCCAAGATACCCATAGTAGTTTTTATAGTCATGGTTTTATTTTATCATAAAAAGTAGTGATTGTAGCCTCAAAATAGTTAGAATTCGTGGTATAATAGACACTGTTTAAAAAATTAAAAGAAAGTGTGATATGTATGGGAATACTTTCGTCCATTGATATTGATTTTTGGCGGTCACTTCTTCGATAGTCCGCTGAAAGTTATCGTCAATAGTTTGGACATATTGATTGTTGCTTTTTTAATTTATCGCTTTATTAGGGCTCTGAGAGGAACAAAAATCATGACCCTAGTCCAAGGGGTAGTCTTATTTATTTTTGTAAAGATTATCTCTGATTTTATAGGATTCACGACGATTTCTTATTTGATGAATCAAGTCATCAATTATGGTGCTATTGCAGCAGTCGTTATTTTTGCGCCAGAACTTCGTTCGGCACTTGAGACATTTGGACGGACACCTCAGCATTTTTTGCAAAATAAAGAGGTCAGTTCAGATGAGAAATTGGTTCAGGCTTTTGTCAAGGCCGTCAAGTATATGAGCCCGCGTAAGATTGGAGCCTTGGTTTCTATTGAACAAACTCAGACTTTACAAGAACAGATTGCGACAGGGATTCCGCTAGATGCAGTGGTGACTGGGGAACTTCTAATAAATATCTTCATACCAAATACGCCGCTTCATGATGGTGCAGTAATTATAAGAGATAATAAGGTTACAACAGCTTGTTCTTATCTGCCATTATCAGAGTCTAATAAGATTTCCAAAGAATTTGGGACAAGACACAGGGCTGCTATTGGTCTTTCGGAACAAACAGATGCACTAACCTTTGTTGTCTCTGAGGAAACGGGTGCGATTTCCATTGCGTACAAGGGCAATTTTTTGCACGACCTCTCAGTTCAAGAATTTGAACATGAGTTAAGTCTTATCTTGTTGAAAGAGCAAGAACCACGTCAGTTATTCTTTCAACGTTGGATTGGAGGTGGTGAAAAATGAAGCGTCTAGTAAGATTTTTCACAAATGATCGCTTGTGGCAGATGGTAGTTGCCCTCTTCCTTGCTGTCACACTCTTTTTCACAGCATGGTCGGGGAATACACAAAAAAAAATAATAGCTCAATTGCATCCAATACTTTCCACGAAAACCGTTGAGTCGGTACCTGTGGATATCAAATACGATAGTGATAAGTACTTTATCAGTGGCTATTCCTATGATGCTGAGGTCTATCTAACAGCGACGACACAATTAGCCTTGACAACTGAAACAACAAGTGACACACGTCATTTTAAGTTGGTTGCAGATTTATCAAATTTTGGCCCAGGACAAGTCATGTTCCTATTCAGGTTAAGAATTTACCGGATGGAATGTCTGCCCAAGTATCACCATCGACCTTGACAGCAACTATAGGTAAAAAGCTAGTAAGACATTTGATGTAGTTGCAAATATCACACCGGATAAGTTGGCTAATGGCTATGAAGTGAAAAGGTTAGCTTGGATGAAACCAAGGTAGAGGTGACCTCAAGTGAGGGATATCATCAATCAAATTGATCACGTTCAAGCAGTCTTGGAAGGCGATGACAACTTGTCTGATGATTATGATGGTAACTTGGTTCTTCAAGCAGTTTCGTCTAATGGAACGATTTTAGCTAGTTCAATTTCCCCAGCTAAGGTTCATGCCAAGATTAGTTTGAGAAAATTGAGTAAATCAGTTCCAGTTAAGCTAGAGTTGACTGGCGATAAGGCTAGCAATGTGTCTAATATCAGCTATAGCTTTGATCGTGGGCATGTGACTATCGTTGGTAGCCAAGAAGCCATGGATAAAATTGATAGCATCACAGTCCCTGTAGACATTAGCCAAGTAACTAAAGATACATCGAAAACCTTAGAGCTAAAAGCAGAAGGTGTTACAGTGCAGCCAAGTACTGTGAAGGTTAACTTGAAAGTCACGCAAAAGTGAGGGAGTTACATTTTATCAAATTGAGATATAATAGATTGGGTTGAGAGGAATAGTCTCATAATAATGTAACCAATTAATAATATTTTAAAAACAAGGGTTGAACATATTGGTGCAATCTTATACAGCTAGATTATCTAGATAGGTTCACTAGATTAGATTGACTCTTGCTAAATGGCATCAAAGTTTAAGGAGGATTTAGTGCTCAAGCACTAATAATAAAATTTATGGGTAAATATTTTGGAACAGACGGTGTTCGTGGAGAAGCAAACGTTGAGCTTACGCCTGAATTGGCTTTTAAATTAGGTCGTTTTGGTGGTTATGTGCTTAGCCAACATGAGACTGGCCGTCCTAAAGTTTTTGTGGCACGTGATACACGTATTTCTGGTGAGATGTTGGAATCTGCCTTGGTAGCGGGACTTCTCTCAGTAGGTATCGAAGTCTATAAACTTGGGGTACTTGCGACACCAGGTGTATCATACTTGGTACGTACAGAAAATGCTAGTGCTGGTGTAATGATTTCAGCTAGTCACAATCCAGCTCTTGATAATGGCATCAAGTTCTTTGGTGGTGATGGCTTTAAATTAGATGATGCGCGTGAAGCGGAAATTGAAGCCCTTCTCGATGCTGCAGAAGATACTCTTCCACGCCCTTCAGCTGAAGGACTTGGAACCCTTGTGGATTATCCAGAAGGTCTTCGTAAATATGAAAAATTCTTGGTAGCTACAGGTGTTGACCTTGGTGGTATGAAGGTTGCCTTGGATGCTGCTAACGGTGCGGCTGCGGTATCTGCTCGTAATATTTTCCTTGACTTGAACGCAGAAATCGCTGTTATTGGTGACCAACCTGATGGCCTTAACATCAATGCTGGTGTTGGTTCGACACACCCAGAGCAGTTGCAAGCCTTGGTTAAAGAAACTGGCTCAGCTATCGGTCTTGCCTTTGATGGTGACAGTGACCGTCTCATCGCTGTTGATGAAAATGGTGATATTGTTGATGGTGACAAGGTGATGTACATCATCGGTAAACACTTGTCTCAAAAAGGCGAGTTGGCTAAAAATACCATTGTGACAACAGTTATGTCAAACCTTGGTTTCCACAAGGCACTTGACCGTGAAGGTATTAACAAGGCAGTGACTGCTGTTGGTGACCGTTACGTTGTCGAAGAAATGCGTAAAAACGGCTACAACCTTGGTGGTGAACAATCTGGACACGTTATTATCATGGATTACAACACAACTGGTGATGGCCAATTGACAGCAATCCAATTGACTAAAGTCATGGTTGAAACAGGTAAGAGCTTGTTTGAATTGGCTTCAGAAGTGACTATCTATCCACAAAAATTGGTTAATATCCGTGTGGAAAATAGCATGAAAGATAAGGCTATGGAAGTTCCTGCAATTGCGGCAATCATTGAAAAAATGGAAGCTGAGATGGCTGGAAATGGCCGTATCTTGGTTCGTCCAAGTGGTACAGAACCTCTCCTTCGTGTTATGGCAGAAGCACCAACAGATGATGAAGTGAACTACTACGTTGATACGATTGCTGATGTTGTTCGTGCAGAAATTGGTTTGGACTAAGTATGCTAGCTAAACTCAGAGCCTTCATGGCTACCGAAGTTTTCAAGTACCTCTTCTTTGGTGTCTTGGCAACTTTGGTTTATATGGTCAGTCGTATTTTGATTTTTCAGTTGACCAATCAGGGGACACTCTCGGCGGTCCTTGGCCAGTGCGATTGCCATTATCTTTGCCTTTTTTACAAATGACATGTTTGTCTTTAATCAGGAAACGACGCAGGTATGGTCACGCGCTTTGTTAAGTTCGTGGGTGCCCGCCTCTTGACCTTGGTCTTGGATTTGGCACTGGCCTATTTCTTGGTAGATACTTATCCAGAGATTATTGGTCAATTTGTTGGTCATAGTCATGCTTGGGTAAATGGTATCGAGAGTCTGTTCTCTCAGGTCCTTATCATTGTATTGAACTATATTATTTCAAAATTCTTCGTCTTTACAGACGAAGAAAGTATAAGCAAAAAGGAAGTTGTTAGGAAATGTGTTAAAACCATTTCTTACCAACCTCCTTTTTTGATATAATTGAAGAGACTTAAAAAATAGAAAGATGAAACATGTACGTACAATTATCTCAACGCCTCAAGGACGTAGCAACCTATGTTCCCAAAGGCGCAAAACTCTTGGATGTAGGCAGTGATCATGCCTATCTTCCGATTTATCTACTTGAAAAGGGCTTGATTACTTCAGCCATTGCTGGCGAAGTGGTAAAGGGTCCTTATGAATCAGCTCTCGCAAATGTCTCAGCTTCTGGTTTCAATGATAAAATCGACGTGCGCTTGGCGAATGGCTTAGCTGCCTTTGAGCCTTATGATGCCGTTACAACTATCACGATTTGTGGTATGGGGGGACGTCTTATTGCGGATATTCTTGATGCTGGAAAGGACAAACTTAAGGACGTAGACCGTCTGATTTTGCAACCAAATAATCGAGAAGATGATCTCCGTATCTGGTTGATGAAAAATGGTTTTACTATTGTTGCAGAAGCCATTATGACTGAAAATGGCAAATATTACGAAATCATAGTGGCAGAAGCTGGTCAAATGAACCTTTCAGAGAGGGAGATTCGCTTTGGCCCTCATCTTATGAAAGAGCAGTCTCAGGTTTTCAAGCTCAAATGGCAACGTGAAATTAATAAATTAGAGATTGCCTTGGGGTCTATTCCCCTTGCCAATCAGGATGACCGTGCAGTTCTTGAAGAAAAAATTCAAACCATTAAGGAGGTTTTGAACCATGTTAGCTAGTGAGCTTATCAAGACTTATGAAGAATTTTGTCCACAGGAGCTTTCCATGGAAGGTGATGTGGTTGGCTTACAAATTGGCAGTCTGGATAAGGAGATTCAGAAGGTCATGGATTTACTTTGGATGTTCGTGAGAATACAGTAGCTGAAGTCATTGAAAAGGTGTGGACCTTATCATTGCTAAACATGCTCCAATTTTCCGTCCAGTAAAGGATTTGGTGTCTTCGCCTGACCGAGATATTTTGCTTGACCTAGTTAAGCACGACATTGCTGTCTATGTCAGTCATACCAATATTGATGTCGTTGATGAAGGTCTTAATGATTGGTTCTGCGAGTTACTTGACATTAAGGATACCACTTATTTAACAGAGACTGCTGAAAATCAAGGAATCGGTCGAGTGGGTGATATCGTGCCACAGACCATTGAAGAACTTGCTCTTAAAGTCAAGTCTGCTTTTGGTTTAGATAGTGTTCGACTGGTTCGTTATAATCATGATAATCCTCTTGTTAACCGTGTGGCTATTTGTGGGGGTAGTGGTCAAGGATTTTACAAGGATGCTTTGAAAAAGGGAGCACAAGTTCTTTATCACGGGAGATGTTTACTACCATACGGGTCAAGAGATGATTACTAACGGCCTCTTGGCTATTGACCCCGGTCACCATATCGAAGCCCTCTTTGTCTCAAAGATTGCTGAGAAACTTGAGGTCTTGGAAACGTGAGCATAATTGGCATGTGACATACTTGAAAGTCAGTCGTCAACAAATCCTTTTGATCATTTGTAGGAGGATGTGTCTGTGACTTGGCTTTTACATCAAAATGTGGTCTTTTTGGCCTTACTTGCAGGTCTTTTTACTTGGGGCTGTACCATTGTCGGTTCGGCCATAGTTTTCTTCTTCAAGAATATTAGCCGTAAATTGCAAGACATCATGATGGGCTTTGCGGCTGGTGTCATGATTGCGGCCTCTTTTTGGTCACTTTTGGATCCCTCTTTAACCTATGCGACTCAAAATGGTATGGTAAGTGTATAGTTCCCGCGGCAGCTGGATTCTTACTTGGTGGTGTTGCCCTTCGTTTGATTGATGCTGTCGTCCCTCACTTGCATTTAGGAAATGACATCTCAAAAGCAGAAGGGATTCAACCTCGTAAGAAAAAGTTGTCTAAAACAGCCTTGCTCTTTTTGGCTATCACGATTCATAATTTTCCAGAGGGATTGGCGGTTGGTGTTACCTTTGGTGCCCTAGCTGGTGGGAATATGACACTTCGCTGGTCTCATGGGAGCCATTGGTCTAGCTATCAGGATTGGTTTGCAAAATGTTCCTGAAGGTGCAGCCCTTTCTATTCCTATTAGAGCAGATGCTAAATCTCGAATCAAGGCCTTTTATTGGGGATCTATGTCAGCCATCGTGGAGCCTATAGGGGCTGTTATGGGAGCTGCTCTTGTTATGTGGATGATGGCTATTATTCCTTATGCCTTGGCCTTTGCGGCAGGTGCCATGATTTTGTGGTAACAGAGGAATTGATTCCTGAATCACAGGCAAATGGTAATACTGACGTCACCACCTTAGGACTCATGGTTGGCTTTGTCGTCATGATGGTCATGGACGTGGCCTTAGGTTAAAAATACTAGAGAGCTGTGCCTATTGATATAGGACTCAGCTCTTTTCAAATAGATGGAGTAAAAAATGAAAATAGCAATTGTTGGTGCAGGTATCGTCGGTTCAACGGCTGCCTACTACTTATCAAAAAAAAGACCAGAGGTTACAGTTTTGATGTATGCTCAGGCAAGCCACCAAGGCGGCAGCAGGGATTATCAGCCCCTGGTTTCCCAAGCGTCGTAATAAAGCCTGGTATCGAATGGCCCGTTTGGGAGCCGATTTTTACCAAGATTTAGTTTCAGATCTTGAAAATGATGGTTATGACACGAGTTTTTATGATCAGTCTGGTGTGGCCCTTCTCAAGAAAGACGATGGTAAATTGGACGGTTTGTATCAGTATGCTGAAACTAGGTTAGAAGAGTCACCTATTATTGGTGAACTCTCTATAAAAAAACTGCCGATGAACTCCCAAATTCACTGGATTTGACCGTTGTCTCTATGCTTCTGGTGGAGCCAGAGTTGAGGGGGCAGAACTGACAGCTACTTTGATTGAGGCCTCTGGTTTTGAAAAGCTAGAGGGCTAGTTACACTCTCTTCTCTTGATAATGAGACTTATGAGATTAATGGGCAAACTTTTGATAAGGTCATTCTCGCTTGTGGTGCCTGGCTAGGTCAAACACTCGAGCCCCTTGGTTTTGACGTAGATGTTCGCCCCCAAAAGGGGCAATTGCGCGACTATTTCTTTGAGGGCATGGATACTGGTAGATTACCTGTTCTGATGCCAGAGGGCGAATTGGATGTCATTCCTTTTGCTGGTGGAAAGATTTCGGTAGGGGCCAGCCATGAAAATGACCAAGGCTTTGATTTGACAGTTGATGAGACTGTACTTGCAAGTCTGGAGGAAGAGGCTAAAACCTATTTTCCTGACTTAAGTACGGCCAAGTCCTTCTCAGAACGTGTGGGAACTAGAGCCTACACGAGTGATTTCTCACCTTTCTTTGGAGAAGTTCCAGAGCTTGAGGGTGTCTTTGTCGCCTCTGGTTTAGGATCTTCAGGACTTACGACAGGGCCACTTATTGGAAAAAATTTGGTTGATTTGGTTATGAACCGACCTGGTAGTTTGGACAGTGCAGACTATCCAGTGGCTCAGTACGTTAAGAAAAAAGACTAATAGTATTAAAGCCCTCCAATATATTAAGATTTATGAATCAGTTAGCTATTTCTCCTTATTTAGGGATGCTAGCTGATTCTTTTTATTAGAGTTTCTTTGTATCTATTTCTTATTTAATTAGAAAATGATAAAATAGTAACTGTTCATCGATTGTAGGTGAATACTAATAAAAAAGGGGAGGGACTATGTTCCAAAAAGTTAAAGTATATGTGACAGTCATTGTTACTTTGCTAGCCATAAGTTTAGGCCTGTCTGTCAAAGCAGGGGCAGCAGAAGACTTGGCTGTGACAAAGACAAGTATTGTTCTAGAAAGTTATGAGTTTGGACCGGCTGTAACCAAAGTCATTTTTGAATTTAATCAGAAGGTCACGCCAGAGGTTGTCCACAGCTCAACTCAGGTTACAACAGCAGGGGTCAGTCGTCAGGTAACGAACTCTTATGTTTCTGATGATAAGGGGCATGTGGTCTATTATGACAATAGCAAGTACGTGACGCTTGAATTGAGCCTACCGTCTTATAACCCTACAACATGGGTGGGAATGCTGAACCTATGTATTTCAACCTTTCTACTTGGACTAACCAATGGCTGGAGAAGTTACATGGTATCAATGAAAGACTTGTCAGTAGTGGCAGAGGGTAGTAGTCAGTCACAGATGGTTTCATCTGAGCAAGATGCCATCAACAATCGTTTGATGCCAACGACGGAGGTTTTCGACGAGCGCGGACAGGTAGGTAACATGCAGTATGCGGCTTATAGTGCCCAGACTGGTACTGGGAATAGCACCAAACCATTGATTGTCTGGCTACACGGCATTGGTGAAAGAGGGACAGACATGAATATTCCGCTTCTTTCAAATGACGTCTATGCGCTTACCCAGCCTGATATTCAAGGCCATTTCTTAACAACTGGTGATCAGGCGCGTGGGGTTAATGTTCTAGCTGTTCAAACGCAGACACCTTGGGGGTCGGATAACGCAGCCCAACTCAAAGAGACCATTGATACCTACCTAGCTAATCACCCTGAGGTAGATAAGGGACGAATCTATCTTGCGGGAGTTTCAAATGGTGGTGGTATGGTCTTGACCATGGGAGCAACTTATCCAGATTATTTTGCAGCTCTCATTCCAATTGCAGCGCCACTAACCGTTGACCAATCTGGAATTGATAAACTGAAGAACCAGCCTATGTGGTTGATTCACACAAAGGCAGACGCAACAGTCCAACCAGAAAATAGTGTCTTGCCTTTATATAAGAGCTTGATTACCTCCGGAGCTACTAACAAGTGGTTCTCATACTTTGAAACAGCTACTGGGACTGATCTTCCTGGGACAGAGTATGATGGGCATTGGGCTTGGATTTATTTCTTCCATGACCAGGTGATTGGCGTTCAGCATCCTGAAAATACGAAAAATTGGGAGGGTTACAGTGGTATGGTAGCCACTGATCCAACCAATGGAGGTGGCTCTCGTGCCAGTGTCAATGGACAAACTTATAACAGTATCTTTGACTGGATGAGTGCACAAAGACACTAAGAGGATGATAATCACACTTCCCAAGGGGAATATTGCAAGATATTATCTTCAATCGAAAAGGGTTTCAATCGAAATCCTTTTTTAGATTGGATTAAGAAAATGGGCACTTGTGATTTTCTTAATGAAAGCTTAAGAACATAGGGTTTACCGTGACAAGAGGGCTGAAAAATGCTAAAATATAGATAATATATTAGAGAAAAAAGGAGCCTTCTTATGAAAGGTATTATTCTTGCAGGTGGTTCAGGGACACGTTTGTATCCATTGACACGTGCTGCATCAAAACAACTGATGCCGATTTACGATAAACCAATGATTTACTATCCACTCTCAACGCTTATGTTGGCTGGTATTAAGGAAATTCTCATCATCTCAACGCCACAGGACCTTCCACGTTTTGAAGAGCTTCTTGGTGATGGTTCTGAGTTCGGTATTTCACTTTCTTACGCAGTACAACCAAGCCCAGATGGATTGGCTCAAGCCTTTATCATTGGTGAAGACTTCATTGGTGACGATAGTGTT
>SCPN01001315.1_pt1 | contig 22605 bp, 32 predicted proteins | sample 6106831 | NCBI WGS metagenome assembly SCPN01 (sample SAMN10720447, study PRJNA508395) | human gut metagenome | isolation source: Participant 1, 0 month
TAAATAACTTTGTATTTTCCCTATATCACTATTTTTCATTAATAACTTCAAAAAACTTTGTAACCGTTTCCCTGTGTAATATCCTCAGTACATTCTTTATCGTGGATATGTAAAACAATATTGATAAATATGATAATATTTCTTTTTAACAAATTGATTATCAGCCTATCTATCCCCATTCCTAATTCTATATATTAACAAGAAATCAGAGGACATCTCAGCCCTCCTTCCACATCTTTCTCTATCTAATAAGACAACCAACATAACAAAATAGTTAGTAAAACAAAATTTTTTTAATTTTCATTTTAGAGTCTCAATATGCAGATATAATGCAAACAGATGCAGTAACTGTTTTTGAAAAGTAAGCGCAAAATATTGCTACGTTACCCACAAATAACAACTTGCACCCAAACGATAGATGCGTTTTACTCTTTTAGTTTTGGAGTTAGCTTGTGTCTCTGCTCCATGGGGCAAGCTGTTCCAACTGTTCATCTGACATTTTAGCGTTCTGGCCGTTGTGATAAGAGATATGTCAGATATTTATAGGTATTCAGATCATTCGCTTTTGCCATCTCAACCATTATATACACAATAGCACTAGCAGTGGCTCCCTTAGGACTGGCACTGAACAGCCAGTTTTTCCGCCCGACCGTGAATGGCCTGATTGCATTCTCGCTAAGATTATTGGACAAACTGCAATGCGTCTTCCAGATAAGTCATCAGGGTGTCTTTCCGATTTTGGGCATAGTTCACCGCTTTCGCCAAACGGGTTCCCTTGTTTGGGACGCTGTTGATCCAGCCAATTCCAGAATGCCTCCAGTATCGGCTTCTCCTTTTCAAGACGAAATTGTTTTCTCTGCTCCGCAGTATGTTTTTTTGCTTTTGAGTACCGCTCACAATCAAACAGCTTGGAGCAGAATTGTACTCCCTGCACTGCCGGAAGGCTGTAATCATACTCCTTCCCTTTCGGTATGGCATCTGTGAAATAACGTCTCACATGTGCCCAGCAAGAGCAGCGTTTGATATCCGGCAGATTGTTATAACCCTGGTATCCGTCGGTCTCCAGATATCCACGGAACCCATTCAGGAAAGATGCTGCATGGAACTTTGCCCTTGTCTCTGTGTAATGATAGAGCAGGATCGGCGGAAGTCCGTCTTCTCCACTGCGGAAGAGCCACATCCAGGAATCTGTTTCCGGATTGCGCTCCGGCTCATTCAGTACCTGAACTCGAGTTTCATCTGCCATCAGATATTTACGCATCCGTAACTGACGGTGAAAATAATCATAAACATGACAGATGATTCTCGGCACAGTAAATGATCCAGTTAGCAAGCGTAGCCCGGCTTAATGGGACACCCAGCTGCTTCCAGTCCTCTTCCTGCCGGTTTAATGGCAGACCATTCTGGTACTTCTGGTGCATTGCCCATCCTACAACAGATTCTGATGCATAACTTTCCGGGATCAATGGGTCCTGAACAGGGCGCTTTGACAAATGTCTGCTCATCCGGGTGTTCCTCTGATATGGCACACTCCGGGCATTTATAGGTTTCACGATAGATATTTACTACTTTTCCCCTTTGGCAGGGGTAAACCGGAATTCATGGCGGACGAATTCTTTCCCAATACATTCCATCTGTGTTCCGCAGGTTGGACAGTTTCGCTCCTCTCCGGAAGAGAAATGACCTCGTCGCAGGAAGGGACATTTTTAAAGAGATCCGCATGTGTCCGTCGTGCTTTTCTCTTATGTTCCGGAACAGTGATGTCATCAGGAAGTTCCTGTTTCCATGTCGGGATCTGCTTCCTGCTCGGCTTCATCAAAAAGATTCAACTGACCATCGATATCTTTCCGTTTTTCACTGGAAGTACCAAAGAGCTTCTTCGTGAGATATTCAATCTGCTGACGAAGATTTTCTTTTTCCAGGCGGCCTGCTTCCAATGTTTTTTGTAAAGACTGGATCAGTTCTGTCTGTGCGGAAATCGTTTTATTCAGTTGGTTGATCATGTCCTTGTACGCAAGGATTTTTGAATCTTTTGAATTGCCAGCCATATGTTTTCTGCTCCTTTTTCACTGCTCTTATTATACCATAAAAAGTAATGAAAAAGAAGCAGAAAACTCAGTATTTATAAGGTATTACAGGGTACGATACCGCAAGTTTCCAGCATTTTTGTTGGCATAGAGGCCTACATGATCATTCCGTAGGTTTGAATGCCTTGGGTTGTTCGATTTCAAGCCCGGACATGAGCCAGTCGAATTGCTGCCAGGTCAATTCTTTACTTCCAACTGATTTCTGGGCCAGCGGAATCTGCCCTGGACTTCCATACGTTTATACAGCAACACAAATCCGTCAGATTCCCAGAGCAAAGCTTTGATCCTGTCACAACGTTTTCCACAGAAAAGATAAAGGGCGCTTCGCCTTGGCTCCATATGGAGTTGATCCTCTACAATAGCACACAGCCCGTCAATGGATTTCCGCATATCCGTTCTGCCTGTTACGATATAGATTTCATCGGCGGCTGTGATATCCCCTAACATTCCAACTCCTTCACAATGCGAAGTGTTTGAGCCAGAAGCTGAGGATCTGTTCCCATTTGGTATTGTTAGATGAAAACTGCCTACAGACAGCTTCATTGATTCTGTTACGGAAAGGTTATTTCTTTCCGTAGTTACTGGAATCACATTTAATGGCTGTTCATATGGGAGCGGGTCAGTATCATGAAAATCCACTCTGACAACTTCCTGGCTTTCCGGTGCACGATAGCCGGCGTCCGGTTGACGCTGGCAAATCCATACAACCTTTCTGACGCAGCCTTTTTACCCAGTTGTAAAAAGTTCCCGGCTTGATGTCGTGTTCCACACACCATTGATGATCTGTCAATCCACTTTGACGGCATTCCATGATGAGACGGTATTGTTTTTCGGCAGGTATTCTTTTGCTTCTCATGAGCACACCTCCATAAATCGGATAGAATAAAATGCTCGCATCTATCATTTCTAGCAAGGAAGATGAAGTGAAATGCTTGCATTCTCTAATGATTATTATGGAATAATTTTTAGGGCAACACAATCCGTCGAATTATTTTGCGCTTACAACACATGGTGTAAAGCGGATCATCCAAAAGGCGTTACTGCATGGGAGTCTGGTATCACCCCCTGGGTGCTGCGATCATCAATGGAAAGTATGTGAATGCAGTTCCCTCTATCGGTTAGAGCAGGAATTCCAGCGTTATAGTCTGCGGATCGACAAGGCAGAACATGGCAAACTGGGCATACGTCTGGCAGAGGAATATCTATCCATCCTTTATGATTATCTGCATAAAGAATTGTATTTCTATCACGTGATCCAGGCAGACGAGACGCCGGTGCTTGTAAACCATGACGGACGCAAAGCCGGGTAAAAGCTGGATGTTGGTATACCGTTCCGGACAGTTGTATCAACAACGGCAGATTGTCCTGTATGAATACCAGCAGACGAGAAATGCCTCTCATCCACGGGAATTCTTAAAAGGATACGACGGCATCTGTGTAACAGACGGTTACCAGGTTTACCATACTTTAGAAAAAGAGTTGGAAGAACTGACCATTGCTGGATGCTGGGTGCACTGTCGTCGCAGATTCGATGAAGCCTTAAAGCTGATCCCAAAATCCTATCAAAAGGAATCCAATGCATTTCTTCTGATGAAACAGATTCAGGCGGGATCTATCGGGAAGAAGGGAAATTCGAATGAACCTTCTTCTTACAGTCTGCCTAAGCAACGACAGGCGGTTATCAAAACCACTTTAGTGGATGCGTTTTTGCGTACCTAAAACTATAAATGTATCTAAGAAGGATAAATTTGGTGATGCTGTTGGCTATGCACGGAATCAGGAAAAATATCTCCGTGTATTTCTTACAGATGGAGATGTTCCGATCGATAATAATGCATCCGAAAGGGCAATCCGGGGTTTCTGTATCGGAAAGAAGAACTGGCAGATGATCGATACAATCCATGGTGCCAAGTCTTCTGCAATCATTTACAGTATTGTAGAAACTGCAAAAGCCAATAATCTGAAACCTTTGATTATGTGCAGCACTCTCTTGAAGAGATTCCGAAACACATGAATGATAAGGATTGTTCTTTTCTGGAAGATCTTCTGCCCTGGTCAGAAAAACTTCCGGCAGGGATCCGCAAAGCAAATATAGGTGGCCGCTATTTTGGTGCCGTTGTTTGTCAAGGATACTTTGACGAGTTAATTTTGTAAAAAGTATAAAATTTAACAATGGGGAGGTTCCTCTCCCCCATGTACCTTTTTTTCTCAAAACTACACAAAAACTTTACATGTTCCTGAAACCCTACTGACCATGATGGCCGGGAGGGTTGTCTTCGCTTTATTCATCTAACATATTATCTATATACTGTATAAATTCTGCACTTTTGGCTACACGTCCATTTCCTCCATGCTGTTTATATATTTCGTATACTCTATTTCGAATATCTTCAATTAAGGTATCCGTTATACAGAATCCATATCCAAGTTCTTAATATCAGCGGGAGTAATATTTTCTCTTACCCAATACATCTGCAATAACTGCATACAGTACATAATATAAAATATCACTTTTTTCTGCTGAAGAATAATCAGAACCGCTTCACGTTTCCTCTGGATTTTTTTACCTAGTAAAGCTACTCTATAAAATACCTCTTAGATTCATTATTCTTTTCGTATAATTCGTTGTATGTTTTTTCGTCATTCAGCAATGTTGATGGTCTTGCTCGTGCATAGTCTGGCTTTTTCAGGAAAAATTGTAATAAGACATTGTGCAAGAAAAGATACCCCAACAATCTCCGCAGGCTTATGTCCCTGATTTTTATAATAATTTTTTCTCCTATCGTAAAATAATCCTCTACTTCTTAAAATACATTTCAATTTGAAGATGTATAGGATCCGTCACACGCAATGTTGCTTTGGAATATTTTGTCTGATTTATTTTTCTTGTAGCAAAGATAATTTGATCTCTTGATTCTTCATTATCAGGAACAATTATCCTTAGCAATATGGAACGTTTTTCTGACTCTAATGCTTCTATTTTCAGTGTACCATATATTCCACAGTTGTAATCCATTAACAATTTCAGGATTAACAATTTGTAACTCTCTATTATTTACCAATGTAGCTTCGGATGCCAGTACTGTAACTCCATTATTTAACCACCAAAAATCATTATCATCGGCTCTATGTAATGTTTCTGGATATACTTACTGTTTCTTTACATTATTTTTTCCTTGATAATCACGCACATTAGAATCGAAAAAACTCTTTCTCACATCGCCTTCATCATTTACTATAAAGTTAAAATAGCTTTTCAAATCAACTAACGCAACATAATTTTTTTGATTTGGCGAAATTGGAATATCCGCAAATTCTAAGATCATCTATTTCTACCGCATTATACATTTCAAACAGAGTATCAGAATCAACAAAAGTTACCTCAACAACTGCATTCGGGAATAATCCTTTTATGGTATCTTTCAGTTCTTCGGCTTGCTGAATTACATTAGGATGTAATTCTGATGCTAATGTTGCATAGTAAAATCTAAATTTCAACTTTACCCTGCTGGTTATCAAACGTGTATATGTATCCCTAAACGTAGTAAATGCTTCGAGAATATCGGTATTATATCTTGCCGTAAAATCAGTTGTTGTTTTTGATAAATCCAGAAGATTTCCAGAGATGGTTTTCCACTTCATCACTGCATCTTCTCCAAATGATGTGGTCTTCTTTGACTGGATAATTATCATTTCCAGAATGGAATCTTTTGGTGCAGATATATGTTCAACAACATCTGGCGTAATAAGTAAATTATTTAAAAATAAATAAATCGAATCGCATCCTCCATCCAATCCTTTTCCAACAATACCATTATCTACTTCATCGTCACTTAATCCTTGATTTTTCAATATTTGGCTTGCTGAAAAAAATTCAAAATATTCTGATATGTTGCTATAGTTATCATTATTTCGAAATTCTTGTTCAATTAAATTTTCTAGTAATATTTGTGCATTTTTACTCATCTTTTAACCTCCACATACACAATAATTTTCCTGTTATATATTTCACTGCCAAGTCTGCCTCTTAATATCGAGTGGTTTAAACTGCGGTCGGCTCTGACAACAATTCCAATGCCACAACCTATGACATCTAATCCACAGCCTAAACCATACTAATATTTTCCGGTCATCCACTTTTTCTCCGGTCAGACTAAAAAGTAGATATGTTTCCATATAAGAAAACCGAGCTTTTTCAGAAGTCTGGCTTCAAATCCAAACCTCCGAAAAAGCCCGGAAATACGCCACTTTTCAGCACTTATTTATCTTTCCTTGACATCAAGACAACCGTCTCAACGGTACTTTCGTTATCCCAACAAAGTTCCTGTGTTTCCCTGTCTCCGAAATACACCGGGAAGCGGAACTTTATGTGCTTCAGGAATCTGCCATCTGGCTGCTCCTGCTCGTAAATGTCCACCTGTTCCACAAAGCTGTTAAGAAATTCTTTCTTCTCCAGGTCGGTGAACTTATCATATAGTTTATCAAAATATAAAAGAAATTGATAGACGTTTTCTTCTGATATTTTCTGTTGCCGAATATTCAACAGGCGGTTCTTTACTTCTTCTATACTGTTCTCCACGCCTTCAATTTCATCATACAAACGGTATAACCTTGTCTCCATATCCTGATATTTCTTCTCATAAAATTTATCCATAATATCCAGACTGTCCATCTGCTGTCCAAGTCTTGCTTTTGCCCCGGTCGCTGTCTGTGCTGTTTTTCCAGTCCTTCAATCTCTTTTTCTATTTCTTCTGTATCTATTCTTGAACCGATTTTATTCAGTATTGCTTCCTCAAACTTTAGGATTCTTCACCAACTTCCGAATAACTTCTTCCACTGCATTGTTAATCTTCTCTTCGCTCCATTGTTTACGATATCCACATTTATGACCATCTACCAGGCGACGATGTTTGCAGGCATAATAGAAATAATCCTTATATAAAGTTCCATCTTTCTTTTTCTTTCGATTCACGTTCCCATACATACCGCTTCCACATAATGGGCATCTCAATATTCCAGATAAGATATGTTCATGATCCAGACTATGCGTCTTTTCATATTTCACACCTGTTTTTTCTCGTTTTTGATGAGCCAGCTCCCAGTCTGTTTCTGAAATGATTCCTTCATGAATACCATCATGCAGCATATAATTTTCCTGCTTTACAATACGGTATTCATTTCTTGTACCAGAAACTTTCTCGTTCTTCCTTCGTCCATAAGCCAGCTTTCCACAGTATACCGGATTATCCAGAATGCCTTTTATAAATGATGCGGCAAATGCGTCCAGTGTATTATTCTGTCGTTTTTTTCTTTTTGTATCCATGCTGGTTCAGCCATGCAGCAATCGCAGAGATTCCCATATTGGTATGAATAAATTTGTCATAGATCAGACGAATAATCTCTGCTTCGTCCTCTGCGATCTGCAATTCTCCATTTACTAATTCATAACCATACGGAGCAAATCCACCATTCCATTTTCCTTCTCTGGCTTTCTGCTTTCGTCCTTCCATTGTCTGAACAAGAATATTCTCCCGTTCAATCTCTGCCACCGCAGACAGAACGGAAATCATCAGCTTTCCACTATCTTTTGAGCTGTCAATCCCATCTTCAACACAGATCAGATTCACTCCAAAATCCTGCATCCTCTGCAAAGAATTTAAAACATCTGCCGCATTACGACCGAATCTAGAAAGTTTGAACACCAGTACAAACTTACCTCATCTGTTCCATTCTCAATATTATCCAACATTCTCTGAAATTCCGGTCTGCCCTCTACGCTCTTTCCAGACTTACCTTCATCGGAATACTCATTTACGATTTCCATATTCTGAAATTCCGCATATCTCTTGAGTTTTTCTTTCTGAGCGTCCAGACTGTAGCCATCTACCTGCATGGTTGTAGACACTCTGGTATATATATCGCATTTTATCTTTTTATTCTTCATAATCTTCCTCGCAGTATAACTCTGTTTTGTTGTCCCAACCTTATTTCAGTACTTGTTCCAACTATTTTCAATACTTATTTTTCTTATTGACGCATTTCTTCGCCAATCGTATAATTAAGTTAGATACAGAGCATTTCTGTTATCAAAATATTGCCCGCCCACCATTGGCGACTTATAAATGATGGCTCGAAAATATTGTTCGCTTACCGGAAGCGTCTAATAAATGTCCGGCTTGAAAATTATTTAGAAATAATTTCTGTTTTTGATATTGTGTTTTTATCACACATTGCATATACTATAAATACACAAAAAAGCCAAAAAAGAGGAGGTGTTAGTATGGCTACTTCAAGTATTACTCATAATTTTGTCGTATCCAATCCAAATATGCAAAGCGTTTTGTCGCAGCAATTGACGAAGCCGACTGTGACCTACACCAAAGCAGACACTTCCCGGACGTCAGTTAACGAACCCACAGGAAATCTTAGCTTTAATGTCAAAAAGGAAGAAAACAACATGTCTGATAAATATTTTACCGTTAATATTCGGGCATATTTGGATAAAGACGAACCGATATATCGGAGAGGAAAGTCTTTACGACTTACTCCGATTTTTCTCTTGTCCCAAAAATCCCGATGTGGAATACTTTTTATTACATAATGCGATTGAGTTTACTCAAAAAAGATCAGTCCATCACTTATCTGGTCTTTGATGCCGAAGATGCTTCACTAGTTGGCTTTCCTTTTCACATAGAACCAATCTGTCTGAAATTGTCCCATTTTGGATGAAGAAACACAATCCTATACTACACAGCTTACCTGATTGCACAATTAGGAAAGAACTATTCTCTTCCAAAGGAGAAACGGATCCCTGGAAACATTCTACTGGGATTTGCACTGGAAACCATATCCAGTCTCAAATATTCCGTAGGCGGCGTTATGGAGTTTCTTGAATGCGAAAATAATGAATTTCTTCTGAGCTTTTATACACAGAATCATTTCAAGCCATTTGATACTCGTATTACCGCTTCCCAGAATAATGAGTCACACACTCTGCATCAGCTTTTAAAATTTATTGATTTAAAAATACATGAAAAAAGCGACAGTCTGATTTACATTTTGTATATCAGAAAACTGCCGCTTCTTTTTCTTCTTTATTCTGTTTTTCTTCCTCCAACTCCCGGAGGACTTCTTCGCCGTACTTATCAATCATCCGTACCAGAAAATCAATGCACCGCTCAAATTCAATATTCTGTTGCATAAGCTCCTCCCGTTATTGTTTGATCTGAGCTTATTTTACAGAACCTGCCTGAAAACCACATTGAATAGAAATTGATTGTAAATTGACACAATCACTTTAAAAATATCCGTGTTTCCTTGAATCGAATGTATGTTCGTGTTATGATAGATATACTCAATCTTAACTACGAAAGGGGAATTTCTATTGAATCGATGCGATTTTTCTTCTATTAGCACTTGCTTAAAAAATCATATCAGCGAAAGTAATCAAATGAGTCAGCCTGATTTTTTATACGAATTATTTGAAGATTTTATGGATGATCCGGCAAATCAGGATTTTTCAATGGACAACGGTCTGGTTTGCCGCTGGATGACTGGTCAGGCTAAAATCAGTCCTAAAATATCTGCCTACTATTCCAAGCCATCCAATCAGGAAAAATTAGCCCATACCATCCACCAGAATCTTCTTCCACTGATGTCTGACTGTAATATGGCTATACAAGATATTTACACTTTATTCATTCAGGATGACAGCATCTCAGATGCGAAAAAAAAATCTGCTCGCCGGAGGCACTTTATCCACCATTGTGCTGGATTATATTATGGACAGTGAGGTTCCGAAACCATGCCGTCATTTTATCGGAAGAGATAAAGAACTGGAAGAATTATATACCATGCTTGAGGAAAACCGTCATGTTTTTCTTTGCGGAATCGCCGGAATCGGAAAAAGTGAACTTGCCAAAGCCTACGCAAAGCGGTACATAAAGCAATACACCAATATCCTTTATGTAGAATATACCGGCAATCTTCATCAGGACATTACTGACATGGATTTTATTGACGATCTGCCGGAAAGCACTGAACAGGAACGGTTCACTCTCATACTTTTGCCGTGGAACTGGCAGCAAAACTTCTGGAAAATGGAATCTCAACTCCAAACCAGTTATTAACAAGACTTCAGGTGGAAAAAGCATCTTTCCACAACGAAGATAAAATTAAAATAATCAAAGATGGACAAAGCAGCAAAGCCACCTATTACAGTCATATCCATACGCTATTTTCTTTATACACTTTATCTCTTGAACAGCAGGATACCATGTGTAATATGTGCTTTCTTCCTTCCACCGGTATTTCCGCCCGTATATTTGCCAAATGGCTGGAACTGCCCACACTAAATGAGATCAACGATTTAATTGAGACTGGTTTTGTCCAGACAACAAAACGTCGCACTATCTCTCTGCATCCGATGATTCAGGAAATCACCCTTTCAGAGACAAAACCATCTGTAACTCGCTGCCACATATTACTGGATTCTTTACAGAAAATATGTTTAATGCATGGGATTGAAGTTGATTATTACAAGAAACTGTTTCAAACAATCGGAAATATCATAGAATTGATTGAAAAGGATGATATACCAAAGTATCTGCTTTTTCTGGAAAATGCATTTCCATACATGGACAACTATAACTACCACAAAGGTATGAATGGAATCATTCAGGAACTGAAATGTCTATTAAAGACAAAAAACATTGGCACCGACTCTGACCAGGCATTATTACTGGATTTTCAGGCAGCCCTTGAAACCAAACCTGAAAAAGCAATAAAACTGGAAAAGGATGCACTTGCCCAGATAGAAAATATCACTACAGACAATGCTCGCCTTGTTTCCAACCTTCATGCCAATCTCGGAGGACTTTACCGCATGAACAGTTATCCCAATCTTGCAAGAGAACACATGGAAAAAAGTATCTCACTGCTTGACCAATTTAACCTGCTTCATATAAAGTGACAGCATACCTCAGATTGCCAATTATGCAATGTTCCTGACAGAACAGCAGGAACCCGAAAGAGGAATCTCCTGAATTGCAAAATTATGAAAAAAATCTGGGCTGATAAACCGGAAATGATTGAGAAAAAATACCTGGAAATACAGGAGTTATATCCACAAGTAGGTTACTTTCTTGGACAACAGATATCAAACTTTTTGACAAACAGACATATAATTTTCGGACAAATTGCCCGCCGTTGCTTTCTATCACTTTTGGTAGAAAGTATTTTCATCCTAATAATCATTAACGCTCCATGCTACTGATTTTTAACTAATGGTCAATTGAATGATAAGGAGCGTCTATACGATGGGTATCTTCTTGATTACAAGGATGATGACAGAGATGGCCATAGTCTTACCGAAAAGTGGAAATCTCTGATACCTATGTTTACGGCATTATGTACGTGGAGAGAAAACCTAGGGAATAAAACTTATTCGTAATTTTACATAAAAACAGGCAGAAGCTAATATTGAAAGTTTTCCCTCTTATATCCTTGTTAAAAATAGGAGAGTTTTTACAGCCCCGAGTTTGTTCATATACACTCATTATTTCTGCATAAATTCAAACACTGCCTCTTTCGTCGGAATCGCAGGTATTCCACCTCGCTTTTGCACACACAATCCTGCAACTGCATTTCCCAAAACAGCACACTTTCTGATTTCTTCCCATTCCATCTTTTCTACGGGCTTATTTATAGAAAGAATACTGCATAATACGCCTCCCCAGAAAGAATCCCCCGCTCCGGTCGTATCGACCGCATGTGTCTGAAATGCTTTTATGATTTCTTTTCTGCTTTTTGTTGCCATAAGAACGCCATGTTCTCCCAATGTAATGGCAACCAGCCTTGGTCCCATAGCAAGAATTTCTTCTGCAGCCTGCTCATAACTTTTAGCCCCTGTCAGGAGAATACTCTCTTCATCCGATACTTTCATGACATCTACCAGTTCTACAACAGACTTCATTTTTTTCACTGCATACTCTTTGCTCTTCCAAAGAGACGGGCGGTAATTTGGATCATATGAAATAAGTACACCTGCTGCTTTTGCCATTTTTACTGCTTCGATCGTTGCGCTTTCTGCCGGCTCGTCTGTCAGCGATAATGATCCAAAATGAAAAATTCTGCATCCGGAAATTAATGTCTGATCCAGTTCTTCTTTTTTTAACTGTGTATCTGCACCCGGTTTTCTTGCAAAAGAAAAATTTCTTTCTCCATTTTCACCGATTTCCACAAATGCCAGTGTCGTAAAATAATCCGGATCTTCGACGATAGCATCTGTATTGATTCCTTCAGTTTGCAGTGTCCTCTTTAAAAATTTACCATGCATATCGTTTCCAACTTTTCCAATAAAAGAGGTGCGATACCCAAAATGACTTGCAACTGTCAGAAGATTTGCCGGAGCACCACCGGGATTCTGTTCAAACAGTTTTCTCCCACCCTGACTGTGCCCTGCTTCCGTAAAATCAATCAGTAATTCCCCCAATGCCACAATATCAACTTTTTCTTCCATTTTTCAGTTCCTCCACAATCTCGTTATAACGTTTTTTATTTAACCGGTAGAAAAATAATACAACCGCAGTCACAATCCAAAGTGCACCCGGAATCGTCGTAAATGCATGTTTCATAATTGAAAGTACAGTTGCATTTTGTGTCTGATTTGCAATATAACCACATTTTCCAAGTAATCCCGCTAAAAGTGCTGTTCCAACTGCCATTCCGATTTTATTTCCAAGTGAAATAAATGCATACTGAAAACCGTCATTTCTAAGTCCGGTTTTCCACTCCCCATATTCCACACAGTCTGGAATAATTGCATAGATTGCGGTATTAAATCCAGAGAAGAAAAACTGTGTGAGACCGGATAATGCATAAAAACAGCCGGTGCTTCTTTGGCATTAAAGAAAAACATAGACAACATGGAAATTCCTGTAAATAAAGCAAAGATAGATGCTGTTCTTCCTTTGTTATTCAACTTGCGGAATAATGGTTGAAAACAGGCTGCCCCTATGATAGAAGGAATAATGATGCACATCGAATAAGTTGTGTAGTAGGAGGCATTTCCTTCCACATATGTAAAATAATACAGAATATCTGCGTTTCTACCATATAATGTAAATCCAAATAATATCTGTCCTGCCAATGCAAGAAGATATGGTCTGTTCTGCATAACTGCTTTCAACTGTATCTTCACAGAAATTTTTCTTTTTCCGGAATAATCACTGCCTCTTTCGTCTTCGCAAAGCAGAAGAAATGACAGGCTGTAAAAATACATCCATATATGACCGCAACCGTCAGATATCCTGTCTTTGCACTGTGACTGCCGAATTTGCTGAGCAGTGGAACTGTGATAATATTTAACACACCAATTGCAATCATAGCGGCAACCGAACGGGATGTATTTATTTTTGCACGTTCATCAATATCCTGTGTCATAGCACCACACAAGGTTCCATATGGAATATTCACACAGGTATACCCCAAAACCAGCAGACAATATGTAATTACCATATAAATGATTTTTCCATTCTGTGGCCAGTCTGGTCTTGCCCAGAATGTCATAACAAGAAGGATTGCTGTAATTGGTGCCGCTACTAACAGCCATGGACGGTACCGTCCCCATTTCGATTTTGTTTTATCCGTAAGCCCCCCGACAATTGGATCATTGATTGCATCCCAGAATCTTGAAAAAAGCATAAGCGCTGACACAGCCGCCATACTGATTCCGAACACGTCTGTATAAAATATCATCAGAAAATTACTGACAAACATCCAGCTGAAATTACATCCAACATCACCAAACCCATATGCAATCTTACTGATCAGCGGTACTTTTCCATTTTTGTTTTCGCTACTCATATGTCCCTCCTATTTTTATCAGAGTTTCTGACAAACTCTATTCTTTCCTCATTTGGTCCCTTAATCATAAAACTTCACACCCTTTTCCCAAAATGGCAGTTCTTCGATTCCGTCTGTAATAACTGTGTATTTTTCATTGCAGATTTTCTGATACATACTTTCAATGTCTTCCACATCAAGTGCTACATGTTGGTATGCACCGTCTGACATTGCCGCCTGCCCATTTTCAAAAGTCTCTATACAGTAATTTTTTATCTGTAAAAATGCCACTTTTTCCCCTGCTTTTTCATTATATGTCTGCATAATTACTTCAAATCCAAGACTCTTATAAAACTCAACTGTTTTCTGTAAATCGTTTGTCGGGAGCCCGACATGGGCTACTCCGACAATTCCATATTTATTTTCCATGCGAACTCCTTACTTTTCACTGACGTTGATAATTACTTTCATCGTTGTCTCGCGGTTATCATCAATATACTGGTATGCCTTCAGATAATCTTTAAAAGCAAATGTCTTTGAGATAAGCGGTTTCAAATGAACTTTTCCCTCATTTACCAGTCTGATTCCATCTATGTAATCATCATGGCGGTACATCATCGTGCTTTTAATGTCAAGTTCGTGATCATTTGCCACTGCAAGATCTACTTCTGCCATTCCTGCAAAAACAGCCACCAGTACGATCGTGCTTCCTTTTCTTGCATATTTAATTGCCTGTCCCATTGTGATATTGTTTCCGGCACAGTCGTAGATCACATCTGCCTTATCCGGTCCAAATGCTTCGATCATTGCCTCACCGAAGTCTTTATTTTTGGTATTCACACACACATCAATTCCACATTCTTTGCCTTTGCCAGTCTAAGATCACTAATATCTGTGATCATTACTTTCTGCTGCCCCATTCCAATTGCTGTCTGTGCCACGAGATTTCCAATCGGTCCTGCTCCAAGGACTGCAATATTCATTCCAGCCACATCGCCCATCTGTTTTACACCATGGACTGCCACAGCAAGAGGTTCGATCATAGCTCCTTCTTCATAGGACATATCTTTTGGAATAGGTGTTACTTTAGATGCATCCACTGCAAAATACTCAGATGCTGTTCCTGTTGTCTGAAATCCCATTACTTTTAATTCCTCACAGAGATTATACTTTCCATGACGACATGGATAGCAATGTCCACAATATACCTGAGGCTCTATCGTCACCTTCTGTCCCACATGAAACTCTGTAACATTTTTTCCAAGTTCTGTAATCTCACCTGAAACCTCATGTCCTTGTGTTACCGGATATTTTGTAAACGGATGTTTTCCATGATAAACATGAATATCTGATCCACAAATACCAATATTCATAATCTTTACCAAAACCTGATTTTCCTTTACCTCCGGAACCGGAACCTCTCTGAAAATAATTTCTCCCGGATTTGTCATTACCTGCTGTAACATAATTGTTTCCTCCTTTTTTATGTTGTTTTATTTTATGTTTTATAAATCGTTTTATCAAAGTAATTACATTATTACCTTGTAAACACAATTTGTCAATATGTTTTTTCATATTTCTATATATTTCATAATTTCAAAATATATTTTTTGTGTATTTTTCACAATTAACTGCAAAAAAAAGGAAAGGAAACCGTAGTTACTGTTTTCTTTCCGTTTTTTACTATAATATCTTTTTTTAATTTTACACAACTTCTCGTTTTTCACACATATAAATCGGACATCGCATTCGCTTTGCAACCTGTCAGTGGGCGTTTTTAACTCCAACAGACTAAACATCCCCTTATCTACGCAATGCCCTACGCACCAGATGCGGTGTACTCCTTATCTTCGTTCAAAAATTTACAATTCACCCATATGTTTTGTAAAAAAGTATTTCGCTGCTCCAACAGCTGACGCTTCTTTCTTATACGAACAATTCTTTAAGTATGAAACATCATGCTCAAAGCCATTATATGCCATCACTTTTTCTCCCAGAGGTATCATATAATCTGACAATACACCTCCCACGTCACCTCCTAGTATGATATCCATATCGTATGCCATCCGCAGATTTGATATCAAAACAGCAAGATGATCCAGATACTCATTCCATGTCTGCAAAGTTTTTTCATCACCACTTTCAATTTTTTCCATAAATGCATCCAGTGACTGCCTGTTATCTTGTGTCAGTACGCTTGCAGCACAATATGCATCTGCACATCCTGATTTGCCACAATAACACTTTCTTCCACCGGGAACGAGTATCATGTGACCGAACTCCCCTGCTTTCTGGTTTTGCCCTCGAAACAGCTTTCCATCTATACAGAATGCACCTCCTAAGGTGTGGTTCAAAGACAGATATATCGCATTTGGATACTTTTGTTTTTTTTCTGCAAGCATTGCAGCATTAGCATCGTTTTCAAAATATACCGGAAGTTCCAGAGCCTGTTCTAAAAAGCGCAGACTATAATTCTCTATAGCTAAAGCATGGGATTTTAAAACGATCCGTTCTTTCTGATCAATAATTCCCGGAATCGCCACTCCAATCCCAAGCAGCGTATCCTTCGCTAATTCGCCTTCAAGAAAAGTTTTGACCTTTTGTGCCACCTCTGTACAATAGGATAATTCTGCCGTAAATTTTAAGCGGATGCGATCTTTTTTTATAATCTCATCTCCAAGATTTACTAATACCATTTCTATATGATTCGCTGTAATCAAAATTCCCATTGCATGACAGTATGACTTATTAATCCCTATACTTTTTGCCTTCCTTCCACCGGTTGAAGCATATTCCCCAGTTTCTTCCAACACCCCTTTTTCTAACAAGTCATTCACATTTGCTAATACAGTCGGCATACTCAAGTTTAACTCTTTTGCGATTTCTGCCTTGGATGTAACATGATTGTTCAGAACATAATTAATTATTTTTTTTCTTGTTATATTTTTTTTATCTTTATTTTCCGTTTTCTTACCCTCTTTTATAAAATATATTATAAAAGAATTATATGCTTTTTTATTCTTCTTGTAAAGTAATGTTTTATAATTAATCTCCTACAGAATTTATCTTATAAACAGCCAAAAAAACTCCTGAAGGAGCTTTCCACGCTTTAGATATACACCAATTCTTTTAACACAATCTCGGAAATTTGACAGTTGAATATTAGAAAAATACCTTGCAGGCCTTATAAAACCTGCTTTTTTATGTTAAATTTTCTGTTTTTATATGTACTTGTTTGTAAATAGTGTTGCCCTAATATAAAAATAGGACACCCGCTTTTAACAAGTATCCCTATAATCTGTCAATGATCTGATAGCTCTCTATTCATTTTCATATTCAAGATTCTTTGTGTTCCCGTCCCGAGGTCTAACGCAACAACAACGGTTACTTTCTTCACAAGGTTCTTTTCTTTGTGATTTTCACCTATTTTTCTGAAACTGAAAAACTCTACAAAGTGCGTAAATTCAAGGATTTCTACATATTTTTCCTTTGTAGCAACACCACAGTCTCCACATGCACCGTCTGACAAAACTGGTCGACTGCCACGCACTTTTCCATGCGGTAGCCTTTTGCCTCAAACATTGCCAGATCTCTTGCAAGACTGCTCGGTTTGCAGGAAATATAGACTATGCGTTCCACGCCGTAATCCAGAATCTTCGGCAGTGCTTTCGTGTACGCCGTCTCTTGGCGGATCCAGAATGATCAGATCCGGTTTTTCTGTAATATAATCGAGTGCCTTCAGCACATCATCCGCAAGAAAAGTGCAGTTTGTGATGCCGTTCATCGCTGCATTCTCTTTTGCCGCTTCCACTGCCTCCGGTATGATCTCCACGCCAATCACCTGTTTTGCAACAGCCGCTGCAATCTGAGCGATCGTTCCGGTTCCGCTGTAGAGATCAAAGACCACTTTGTCTTTGGTATCTCCGATGTACTCTCTGACCGTCTGATACAAAATCTCAGCTCCTCTGGAGTTTGGCTGGAAGAAGGAAAATGGTGTGATCTTAAAACGCAGTTCCAGCAGCTCCTCATAAAATAGTCCTGACCATACAGAAGTCTTGTCTCATCGCTTTTTACGACATCTGACAGAGAGTCGTTAATGATATGCAGGATACCGACAATGCTTCCCTCCAGATCCAGTGCCAGAAGTGCTTCTTTAATGGATCAAGGTCGTATTCTTCCTGGCTTGTGGTGACAAGGTTGACGAGTATTTCACCGGTCCTGCTGCCGCGTCTCAAAAGCAGATGACGCAGATAACCTGTGTGCTGCATTTTGTGATAATAAGAAACCCCGCGTTCACGGAAATAGTGAAGCACGCAGCTAAGGATTTTGTCCATGTCTTCGTGTACCAGCTTGCAGTCTTCTGCATTTAACACATCATATGTGCTGCCTTTTTATGAAGTCCAAGTGACAATGGCCCGTCTTTGTATTCATCCCCAAAAGAAAATTCCATTTTGTTGCGATATGCAAACTCGATCGGGCTTCCTTTGATCGGCTCAAAAGTATATTCATAATCCACCGCATCATCAAACAGTTTTTTGATCTGCTCTTCTTTCATTTTCAGCTGCTCTTCGTAGAGCATAGTCTGATACATACAGCCGCCGCATGACGGAAAAATACTACAGAGAGGATCTCTCTTTCCAGCTCTGACTTTTCCAGCACTTCCAGAAGTCTGCCTTCCACACGGCCGCCGCGTTTTTTGTTGATCATAAATCTTACTTTCTGCCCCGGAATCCCATTTTTTACGGTGACCGTGGTATCTTTGATCTTCACACGTCCCTTATTCTGAAAATCAATCTTTTCAATCACGCCTTCGTAAATTTCACCTTTTTTCATCTTCGCTCCTTATGTTATCTGTTTTTGTCTGATTCATCGCCGGCTGATACTTTTCTGTTCTTGATTCACCAGCATTTCTGTGAAACATCTGTTTTATCTTTAACAGAAAACATGGAGGTACATTTTCTGCACCTCCATGCGATACACCTGTGTCATGTTTTACGGCCTTTGCAACAAGTGCTTCTGACCGGTACGGAACCGTTATGATTATTCTTCCGTTTCTTTGTCTTCCTCGTCTTCATCATCGAAGTAGTTGTCGAAATCATCATCCAGATCGTCATCAAAATCATCCAGATAATCCGGTGTAAAGTAACGGTAAACTGCATAAGCAATACCTGCAACGGCTGCTACAGCACCAAGAACTGCCAAGAACCAGAAGTTTTTCTTTTTCTTCTTCTTTTTCTGTAATGCAGTGATCAGATCTTTTAATTCATCCAGTTTGTTCATATGCACGTCCTTTCCTGTCTCGCCTTCTGACAGACACCTTTCTTTCTCCGATAAGTATATCACTTTTTCGGCGAAAATACTATAAAAATCTGAATAATTCTTCTTTTTTATAATTTCTTTAATTTTGCAAAAGCAGCAAACATTTTTTTGACGCCGCATTTTTCAAAATTCACCGTCACTTCATAGTCTCTGCCGCCGTCTTCAATCTTCTCTACGATGCCAACGTCGAATTTGATATGACGAACGGTATCTCCAACGGCATAGTCCAGACTGCCTGCTTTTGCCGGCATTCCTTTTTTCAGATCAAACACACTGTCATAAGCCTTTGTCTGAAAATGCTCTTTGCCCTGCATGAAAGAGGTCTGAAACGCGGCTCAGCTCCTGCTCCTTTGGCTCTTCCCGTTTCTCTTTTTTCAACAGCTCTTCCGGAAGTTCGTTTAGAAACCTGGACGGACGGTTGTAATGTGTTTCTCCGTGCGTCATACGCTTTTTCGCATGTGTCAGAGTAAGATCCTGCATCGCTCTTGTGATGCCGACATAGCAAAGTCTCCGCTCCTCTTCCAGAGCATCCGGATCCTCCGAATCCACCGACATATAACTTGGAAAAAGCCCATCTTCCATACCGGTCGATAAACCTGTGGAAATTCCAGTCCCTTGGCACTGTGCAGCGTCATCAGAATCACTCTTCCGGCATCGTCATCCATACTGTCGATATCGTCGGCAACTAGTGCCACTTCCGAAAGAAAACCTTCCAGTGATGGCTCTTGTGCATCTCTTCATAGGAAGCTGCTTTGTTGATCAGTTCATCGATATTTTCAATACGTGCCCTTGCTTCTTCTGTGCCTTCTGCTTCCAGTTCTTTTACATAACCGGTCCGGTCGATCACTTCCTGCAAAAGCTCCTGTACACTGAAATAATCTTCTGTGTCCGCAGCGTGCGGATCAACGTCACAAAACTCTCAATTTTGCAGCTGCCCTTCCGCCGCCCGGAATCTTTGAAATTTCAGAAAGTGCCTCATAAAGCTGACATTCTGTTCCGTTGCATATTCCTGCACACGGTTGATCGTCGTCGCACCGATCCCACGCTTTGGTACATTTAAGATACGTCTTACGGCGATATCATCCCTTGCATTATCAATGGTTTTTAAATATGCCAGCAGATCTTTGATCTCTTTTCTGGCATAGAAGTTTACACCTCCAATAATCTTATACGGTATATTCGCCATCAGAAACTTTTCTTCAAATATACGTGACTGAGCATTGGTACGATAAAGAACCGCAAATCCGTACTGGGCATCCTGATTTCGTACTTTTGCAGCAATCTCCGACAATGATCTCTGCCTCATCATACGCAGACATAAAACTGCGTACCCGGACTTTATCGCCTTCCCCGTTTGCCGTCCACAGTTTCTTTTCTTTTCGTCCTTTATTGTGGGCGATCACTGTATTTTGCCGCATTTAAAATGTTCTGCGTCGAACGGTAATTCTGCTCCAGCTTGATCACTGTCGCATCCGGAAATGTTTTTTCAAATCCGAGAATATTCTGGATATTTGCTCCGCGGAATTTATAGATCGACTGATCATCATCACCAACCACACAGAGATTACGGTATTTTGCTGCCAGAAGGCTGACCAGCTTAAACTGTGCCGTATTGGTATCCTGATACTCATCCACCATAATATAACGGAAACGCTCCTGATATTCATTCAGAATATCGGAATTTGCCTGGAACAGTTCCACAGTCTTCATGATCAGATCATCAAAATCCAGAGCATTGCTGCTTTTTAACTGTCTCCTGATATTCTGCATAAACCCTTGCGACCGTCTCCTGACGGAAATTTCCCTGTGCCCGAAGTGCAAACTCCTGCGGACTTACCAGTTCATCTTTCGCTGCCGAAATCGCGGACATCAGTGCCCGTTCTTTATAAAGCTTGGTATCCACCTGAAGCTGTTTGCAGACACTTTTCATCAGGCTTTTCTGATCTTCGGTGTCATAGATTGCAAAATTGGTGTCAAATCCGATCCATCCAATGTCCCGTCGCAAAATCCGGACGCATGCTGAATGAAAGGTAGAAACCCAAACCTTTCCAGCGGCATCTCCGACTAACTTATCCACACGCTCACGCATCTCACCGGCTGCCTTATTGGTAAACGTGATCGCCAGAATATTCCATGGCTTTACCTTCTTTTCTTCCATAAGATAGGCAATGCGATGTGTCAGCACGCGTGTCTTTCCCGAACCGGCTCCCGCCAGTACAAGAAGCGGTCCTTCCGTATGAAGACCGCTTCTTTTTGTTTTATCGTTCAGTGTCATATACACTCATAATTTCCTCACCTAAATTAACTGATTTCGTACTTTGCTCCGCTCTGTTTCCGGATTCACACCATAGCAGAGTTTATCTGTAACAACGTACAGTGCCAGAGCACAGACTCCATCAAACATCGAATGTTGTTTCAAAAATACAGTAGCTAAAATAATCAGAACCGTCAGAATACCAGTGCCCCATGCCCAGCCTTTTGTTTCCGGGCAAGCTTGCTTCTTTGATTGCCATAAGGCAGCAAGTGACAGTATACATGAATACTTGGCAGTACATTGGTCGGCGTATCGTTCTTATAAACAAACTGCACCAGTCTGATGAAAATATTGTCCCTTTCAAACGTCACCGGACGCAGGTTCAGTCCATTTGGATAAATGGCAGATACAACCAGAAAAGTGTCATACCAAGAGCCAGTGTCCCGGCAAGTGCATTAAAATTCTCATCCTCGTGCAACAGAAAATAAATCACCGTCGCCGCAATATAAACAAACCATAATAAATATGGTATGATAAAAATCTCCTGAAACGGAATCTTATAATCCAAAGCACAGGCAGTAATATGTATGCCGGAAACATGCCTGTTCTCCAGCCATGAAAACCTGACAGATAAAAAATACAAAAGCCTAAAATCACCGCCACTCTGCAGCAGTGTTTTCTTCCTGGCTATGATCTCTTTTATAATGATTACCTCCCTTTTCACATTTCAAATTCTTTCTTACAAGTATTCTAAAACGGGTGTTTTCTCATAACAGATATAGTGCCAGCATGAATGCAAAAAATGTCAACCATTTATTATTCTACAAAAACAAACAATTCACCGTATCGATCTTTATTATCAAAAGCCCTTTCTAATCATCTGGTTTTAAAACTATATAATGTAATACGATGATGCTAGGGTCAAAGGTCTAACTCCACATGAGCTTTCTCATAGAAGTGGATGAAAGATCTTGGGCTCCGCCCGATATGGAGCAGAACATCCAGTGGATGTTCGTTTAGCACCGATCGAAGCGGATCCTAGAAAGGATTGCGGAAGTGCGACGCACGGAGCAATCCGTTGGTATTATCTTAATACTACTT
>SCPN01000429.1_pt1 | contig 22533 bp, 20 predicted proteins | sample 6106831 | NCBI WGS metagenome assembly SCPN01 (sample SAMN10720447, study PRJNA508395) | human gut metagenome | isolation source: Participant 1, 0 month
AATTCCATTCTTTGAAGTCGGTGCTACTCATATATAACTGGTAATGATTTTCTTCTTCTCCAATGAGACAAATTGGAAAACAAACGCTTTTAGAGGTAATAATGGGTGACATTGCTGTAACTGTAATTGGAGTTCCATATTCTTCTGGTACACAAACCTCTAACCGTTTCCATGACACACCTCCGTCCTTTGTTTCATAGATTTCAGGGCCTTGGCAGATAGTTTGACGAAAACAAATAAATCCGTGTTCCGAAGAAATAAACCCCACGCCAGTTATAGCAAAAGAAGGTAATCCTTTTTCGCACACATTTGAGCTGATTACAACCGGAGTCCATGTGCGTCCTTTATCAGATGATAAAAACACATTATATGGCGTCCAGTTAGCAGAAGATCTGCCGCAAATAATAACCCATTGTACGCCTTTTCTTGACCATCCATAAAATGCTGATACTTCATCACGTCACCTTGATCTCATTCTCTACAGCAGGAAATCCTTGTAAAGCCATGTCAATTGGAAGTTTGACTGCAAGTTCTCCCTGAAGGATATTGTAATATGAGATCTTCTCTGTTGAATAAGTCTGAAGTTGTACTGTGGTCGAAAAGGGGACATTACCCATATTCAAACTACTACAAGATAGACAACACAACGAAATCAATACTGTATAAAAAATAACTATTACTTTTTTCAATGTTTCCACCTTATTTAGTAATTTACATACCCAGAAACAGAAATGACCGAAGACGAATTGTTTCTCACCGCCAGATAGTAATGACCTCTTTGTGTGACCTCGATAGACCGGTCAAAACTCCCTGTTGTCGTATTCAGGCCGTAGAACAGGCCGTCTGGCGCGATCAGCCCAAAGTCTACACTTGCGGAAAACGGAGAGTACGTTGCCTTGATCGTTACGACCTCACCAACCTCCAGGGGGAAGCTGCTGCCGGCCTTTACGGTACGATTGGCTCGCACTTCCATATCAAACTTGCCCGTTGCGCGCACCACAGAAATGGTCTCCTCCGCGCCCAGACATTCTTCTGCGGCAGATACATTTACTCCAAAACAGGACAGCATCATGACCAGTGCCAGTATGACAGTCAAGCATTGGTTCTTCTTCATCTTTTTCACCCCCTTCCGTTTGCGGCTACCATTCCAGGTCAAATGCTTCTTCGACTTCTACCTCACTCCCCTCTATGTTATTCATTGAAACAGGATTCTCGTTCCTGTCCTGAAAAAACGTGGAACAGAGGATTACTGCCATGATCCCGATCCCGACCAGCATCAGTGCGAACCATTTTGGCTTTTTGTGATGCCCCACTTCTGTATTTTCCCCGGTTCTCCGTTCCACATGGGCGGGTCCTGGATCGTCCTCATTCAGCAAGTATTCCAGAGGAACATCGTATAGGGCCGCTAAAGTTTTCAAATTTTCCGTGGACGGTTTTGAGGCGCCCGCTTCCCACTTGGAAACCGCCTGCCGGGAGACTCCCAATTGTTCCGCCAGATTGAATTGGGACAGCCCATTTGCTTTGCGCAGGGAAATCAGCTTTTCTTCCAATTTCATCTTCTACACCCCTAACATACAAAAAGATTTGACAAAAGTAAACCAACTGGGGTTTACATTTTAGGCAACTGCTGGTTGCATTTTGTGTTTTTCGTGTTTTCCGCCGAAACGCGCGGTTTCTTCTCCTTATGGCCTGTCTGTCCGCCGTCTCGGCTGTCATTTTCTGCATTGTATAATACCGACAGTTGTTCATCAAGTGCTTCCAGTCACTTTTGTTGCAGAAACACAAAACGGCAGCAAATCAGCCCGCCGAAAAAGCCGGACTGGGATCGGGCTTTTCGGCGGGCTTCCGGCGGTTTGGACTCAGCCGGGCGGCCGGCAGATGGGGGTCCGTCGCCGTCATGGCAGTCTGACAGAACTGTGCTGCCACGGCGGAGAAATTTCACACGGACGGAGCCGGAAAAAAGCGTGGAGTTGCCTGCCGCCTCTTGCTTTTTTGCCGCCCCCCCACTATAATAACCAGTATAATCAGAGCAGTGCGCCCAAGAGCGCATTTGCGTCCCTTCGGCGGTCCAGCCAGAGGGAAGAACGGGCTTCCCGGCCCGATCTGAATGGATAGGGAGGGATCTCTGACGTGCGCCGAGCCGTGTTTCCCCTGCTTCTTTTTTTGTTTGGCTTTGTTTTGGGACTGCTGTGTCTGTTTCCCATCCACACAGTGTCGCCTAAGATGGATGCGGCTCCGCTGACCGCCAGCCGCGCGGGGGAGGAGCCCGCGTCCACTTCAGAGGCGTCTACCAGCGGCCTGCTGCGGGCCGCGGCCCGCGCGGCGGAGGCGCTGAAGGCAGAGGATTATGGGACCCTGGGAGATCTGGTCCACCCGGAGCGGGGGCTGACCTTTACCGCCTGCTCCACCGTGGACCTGAGCACTGACCGGAACTTTACCGCTGACGAGATCCGCGGCCTGACCGAGAACCCCAGGCAGTATCTGTGGGGATATGAGGACGGCCGGGGCAGTCCCATCCTTTTGACGATGGAAGAATTTGTGCGGCAGTATATCTTTGCTGTGGACTATACCCAGGCCCCCAAGGTGGGGGTGGACCAGGTGGTGCTCAGCGGGAACGCTCTGGAGAACGTGGCCCAGGCCTATCCGGACTGCCGCTTTGTGGACCTGTGCTATCCGGAGCTGGACCCGGACTTCGGGGGGCTGGACTGGTGTTCCCTCAAGCTGGTGTTTACCCCTCTGGAGGGACAATGGCGGCTGGTGGGTCTGATCCACAGCCAGTGGACCATCTGACCGGCGGACGGTCCGGCGAAGGATAAGAGAAATGAAGAGAGGTCGCTTGCCTTGAAAATCGTGATCGTAGGAAACGGCAAGGTCGGTTTTTCCCTGGCGGAACAGCTGGTCCGGGAAAAGTATGACGTTGTCATTGTGGATCTGCGGGAGGACACCCTCCGCCGGGCCGCGGATGCCCTGGATATTATGAGCGTGAAGGGAAACGGGATCTCCGCCGCCACCCTGATCGAGGCGGGGGCGCCGGACGCAGATCTGCTGGTGGCCGCCACCAACTCGGACGAGATCAATATGGTGTGCTGCCTGACTGCCAAGCATTTGGGAGCCAAGTATGCTATCGCCCGCATCCGCAACCCGGAGTATAACACGGGGCTGAGTGACTTGAAGCGGAACATGGGCATCGATATGGTCATCAATCCGGAGAACGCCACGGCGGTGGAGATTTCCCGCCTGCTCCGCTTTCCTCCTGCTGCCAATATCGAGACCTTCTGCCGCGGCCGGGTGGAGCTGATCGGGTTCCGCCTTTTGGAGGAGGACTTTCTGGTCAACCGCCCCCTCCACGCCCTGTCGGACCAGGTCAAGCAGCTCTCGCTGCTGTTCTGCGCCGTGGAGCGGCCTGGGGGCGAGGTGGTTATCCCAAATGGCTCCTTTGTGCCCCAGGCGGGAGATAAACTCTATCTCATCGGGCGTCCCTCCAGCCTGGACCAGTTTTTCCGCCTTCTGGGGCGGTACAGCCCAAAAGTGAAGAGCGTCTTTATCGTCGGCGGCGGAAAGATCTCCTTGTATCTGTCGGCCGTGCTGGAGAAGATGAAGATGCGGGTCAAGATCGTGGAGATCCAGAAGGACCGCTGCCGCTTCATCAGCGAGCGGCTCCCCCACACCACGGTGATCTGCGGCGACGGCACCGACCAGGAGCTGCTGGAGTCGGAGCGGATGACCGCCTCGGACGCCTTTGTGGCCCTCACGGACCGGGACGAGGACAACCTGATCCTCTCCCTGTACGCCATGCAGAAGGGGGTCCAGAAGGTCGTTACCAAATCCAACCGGCAGAACTATGCCGGCATCGCCCAGACCATCGGCCTGGACAGCGTGATCTCCCCCAAGCTGATCACTGCGGCCCAGATCCTCCAGGTGGTCCGGGGGATGCAGAACTCCCAGGGCAGCGTGATGAACACCCTGTACCGGATCGCTGACGGCTCCGCCGAAGCCATGGAGTTCACAGCCAGCGCCAATACCCGCCACCTGGGGGTTCCCCTGAAGGACCTCCAGCTGAGGAAGGGGATCCTGATCGCCGTGCTGGCCCGGGGAGGGGACATCATCATTCCGGAGGGCTCCTCCAGCATCCGGGAGGGAGATTCAGTGATCCTGATCTCCCGGGATCTGCGTATCCTGGACTTGAACGACATCTATGAGGATGAGGGCGCCGTCCCTGTCCCGGGAGGAAGCAATGAACATTAAGCTTGTCCTGAGACTGGTGGGGCGGGTAATGGCGGCGGAGTCCTTTGCCCTGTTCTTCCCGATGGCGGTCGCCCTGCTGTACCGGGAGAGCCCTGTGCCCTTCCTGTTGAGCATCCTGATCATCCTGGCCATCAGCCTGCCCCTGGCCTCCATGCGCACAGAAAAGCACTTTTTCCTTCGTGAGGGCTTTGTCTCTGTGGGGCTGATCTGGCTGGTCACCGGTGTGGTGGGCGGACTGCCCTTCTACTTCTCCGGATATTTTGAGTCCTTTGTGGACTGTATCTTTGAGACCTGCTCCGGCTTTACCACAACAGGGGCCACCATCCTGGTGGACATCGAGGCGCTGCCCCGTGGGATCCTGTTCTGGCGCTCCTTCACCCACTGGCTGGGCGGCATGGGTGTGCTGGTGCTGGCCACGGCGATCCTCCCCTCTCTGGGGGTGCCATCCCACTATCTGACCCAGGCGGAGAGCCCTGGGCCGGTCTTTTCCAAGCTGGTCCCCAAGCAGTCCCAGACCTCCAAGATCCTGTATACCATTTACTTCGCCATGACCTCTCTGGAGGTGGTCCTCCTCAAGCTGGCGGGGATGCCCCTGTACGACGCATTTATCCACGCCTTTTCCACCGCGGGGACCGGCGGCTTCTCAAACCGAAACGCCAGCGTGGGAGCGTATGGCAGTCCGGTGATCGATATGATCATCGCGGTGTTTGCCCTGCTGTTCTCCATCAATTTCAGCGTGTATTTTCTGGTGCTCCACCGCCGCTTGAAGGAGGCGCTGAAGAGCGATGAGCTGCGCTTCTTCCTGGGGGTGGTTGCAGCGGCTACTGTGGTGATCACGCTAGACCTGCTTCCCATATACCAGAACACCCTGGAGAGCCTGCGCTATGCCTTTTTCCAGGTGGCCTCTATCATTTCTACCACCGGTTTTGCCACGGCGGACTATGTCCTGTGGCCCCAGCTGTCCCGGCTGGTGCTGGTCCTGCTGATGTTCTGCGGCGCCTGCGCCGGCTCCACCGGCGGCGGCATCAAATGCTCCCGGGTGCTGATGCTGCTGCGGGCCATCCGCCGGGAGATCCACCAGATCGCCCATCCCCGGTCGGTGGAGGTGGTCAAGCTGGACGGCAAGGTGGCGGAGGAGTCCACCGTCCACTCCGTTCTGGTCTTTGTGGGGTGCTACGGCCTGATCCTGCTGGGGGCTGCCCTGGTGGTATCGCTGGACAAGATGCCATTTGACGTGTCCTTCTCTGCCGCGCTCACCTGCCTGAGCAATGTGGGCCCGGGCCTGGCAGCTATCGGCCCCACCGGGAACTTTTCCGGGTTCTCGGATCTGTCTAAGCTGGCGCTGTCCCTGTGTATGATCGTGGGACGGCTGGAGATCTTCCCCATCCTGGTCATGTTCAGTGCCCGTACCTGGCGGCGGGACTGAGTCTGTTGAAAAAGCCTGTCAAAATGTCTGAACTGGCATTTTGACAGGCTTTTCTGCGTCTTAAACGGACTTAAACTTGTGCCGCTTGGTTGAATAGTGATGATGTCTATACAAATTTTAGATTGTAATTATACCTTAAAAATTAAGTTTAAGCAGAAAATAAAATGAAATTTTCTGTTGCTCTTCCTGCAAAATATGATAAAATAAAGATAAGACCGGAACTACATGGTTAAAAAGAAGCGTTATAACAAACTAATTTTGTGGTTCCGGAAAGAAGGAGCGTGGATTGATTTGGAGAACTTATATTGGATCGGTTTCCTGGGCGCGGCTGCGGCGATCCTGTTCGCGTGGCTGCAAAGCAGGCGGGTGCTGGCTTTTTCAGAGGGCAGCGACGCCATGAAAAAGATCGCCTCCGCCATCCGCTCGGGGGCAAACGCGTACCTGTCCCACCAGTATGCCACCGTGGCGAAGGTCTTTGTGGTGGTATTCATCCTGCTGCTGGTCATGGCCTTCGGCACAGGGGGAGCCATGCTCTCCAAGTTTACCCCCTTCGCCTTCCTGACTGGCGGGATCTGGTCCATGCTGGCCGGTCTGGTGGGGATGAAGATCGCCACCAACTCCAACGCCCGCACTGCACAGGCTGCCAGTGAGAGCCTGAACAAGGGCCTGCGGGTGGCCTTCTCCTCCGGCTCTGTCATGGGCTTCACCGTGGTCGGACTGGGGATGCTGGACATCTCCATCTGGTTTGTGATCCTCCGTCTGGGGGCCGGGATCGACGATCCGGTGACCCTGGGCAACATTATGGTGATGAACGGCATGGGGGCCTCCTTCATGGCCCTGTTTGCCCGGGTGGGCGGCGGCATCTATACCAAGGCCGCCGACGTGGGCGCTGACCTGGTGGGCAAGGTGGAGGCCGGTATCCCCGAGGATGACCCCCGCAACCCCGCCACCATCGCGGACAATGTGGGGCGACAACGTGGGCGACGTGGCCGGCATGGGCGCTGACCTGTATGAGTCCTACGTGGGCTCCATCCTGGCGACCTTCTCTCTGGGGGCCTGCGCCGGATATGGCTGGAAGGGCATGATCCTGCCCATCCTGCTGGCAGTGTGCGGCATCCTCTGTTCCATCGTGGGCACCTTCTTCGTCAAGACAGAGGAGAACGCCACCCAGAAGTCCCTGCTGCGCTCCCTGCGTACCGGGACCTATCTGGCGGCCGCCTTGTCCGCCCTGGCCGCCGCGCCGCTGACCTGGTTCGTCCTGGGCGACTGGGGCGTCTACGCCGCCATCCTCTGCGGGCTGGCGGGGGGCTGTGCCATTGGCTACTTCACGGAGTACTACACCTCGGACACCTATAAGCCCACCCAGAAGCTGGCCGCCGCCTCTGAGACCGGTTCGGCCACCGTTATCATCGGCGGGCTCTCCCTGGGCATGATGTCCACCATCGCCTCCATCCTCATCGTGGCCGCCGCCATCCTCATCAGCTTCTATGCAGCTGGCGGCGGGGCTTCCTTTGACCGGGGGCTCTACGGCATCGGCATCGCAGCCGTGGGGATGCTGTCCACCCTGGGCATCACCCTGGCTACCGACGCCTATGGACCTGTGGCGGACAACGCCGGCGGCATCGCTGAGATGTCCGGTCTGCCGGAGTCTGTTCGGGAGCGCACCGACGCCTTGGACTCTCTGGGCAACACCACCGCCGCCACCGGAAAGGGCTTCGCCATCGGCTCGGCCTCCCTCACCGCCCTGGCCCTGTTGGTCTCCTATGTGAATATCGTGGCGGAGAAGTCGGAGACGGCCCTGGACCTGTCCCTCACCAACCCCCTGATGCTGGTTGGACTATTCCTGGGCGCTATGCTCACCTTTGTGTTCTCCGCCCTGACCATGAGCGCCGTCCAGACTGCGGCCCAGTCCATCGTGGTGGAGGTCCGCCGCCAGTTCCGGGAGATCGCCGGCATCATGGAGTATCAGATGGATCCGGATTACGCCTCCTGTGTGGCCCTGTGCACCAAGGGCGCTCTGCGGGAGATGGTGGCCCCGGCGCTGCTGGCCATTATCGTCCCCATCCTCACCGGCCTGCTCCTGGGCCCGGAGGGTGTGGTGGGCCTGTTGGGCGGTGTGTCCGTCACCGGCTTTGCCATGGCGGTATTCATGTCCAACGCCGGCGGAGCCTGGGACAACGCCAAAAAGTACATCGAGGCTGGGCACCACGGAGGGAAGGGCTCCGACTGCCACAAGGCCGCCGTGGTGGGCGACACGGTGGGCGACCCCTTCAAGGACACCTCCGGCCCCTCCCTGAATATCCTGATCAAGCTGGTGTCCACCGTCTCCATCGTGTTCTCCGGCCTGATCGTCGCGTTTCATATTTTGTAAAATTCAGCCTGTGACTTAAAACGAGGTCCAGGCAGACACACAGTGCGCCCCACGTCTCTCTAAACAGGAGGCGCGGGGCGGCTTCTGTTTGGCACGCCGTCAATAAAATCGAACAAACAGGACAAAATATTAACGACATCCGGTCTGAGTGGGCGGCGTCCGTCCTTCAGTTTGAAAAAACTTCAGAATTTCCGATTTTTTCCGGTGAGATCCTGGCCTTCCGCAGTTCGGAAGGGTTTCCAAAGTCTCACATGGAAACGGCGGGAGACTTCCCCTGGTTTGCCTCCGGCAGAGGCGGTCCATACTGGGAAAAGGCGGCCGGTGCTGGCCGCCGGAAACAGGATGGCCGCGGCAGTCCGCCTGGCCATCCGGGGGAGGGATGAGATTGGAACAGGAGAAAAAACAACGGCGGCGGCCCGGGTGGGCGGCGGCAGGAGCGGCGGCCATGGGTCTGCTGCTGGCCTGCCTTCTGCCTGGAAGGCCCGTCTGGGCCGCGCCGGCCAGACCGGACGCGGTGGCGGCAGCCGCGGTGGCAGGCGCCGGCGGGGAGGTAATCCCGCTGGGCCGTGCGGTGGGCATCAAGCTGTTCTCGGACGGTGTGCTGGTGGTGGGACTGTCCTCCATTGACACGGCGGAGGGCCCGGCCGCGCCAGGACGGACCAGCGGCCTGAAGGCGGGAGATGTGATCACCCACATCGACCAGACTGAGGTGAACACGATTGAGGAGGTCCAAAAGCTGGTGACGCAGAAGCGGGACGCACCCATGACGCTTCAGGTCCGGCGGGAGGGCTCGGCCCTCCAGCTGACGGCCGGCCGCCCGCTCCGAAGCGGGGGCATACCAGCTGGGCGTATGGCTTCGGGACTCTATGGCGGGGATCGGGACCATGACCTTCTACGATCCTCAAAGCGGCGTGTTCGCCGCCCTGGGTCACGGGATCAATGATGTGACGGCCAAGCTGATGCCTCTGGAGACAGGGGAGCATTATGGAGGCCTCCGTGTCTGACGTGAAGCGGGGCCGGGCGGGGGAGCCTGGTGAGCTCCACGGAGAGTTCAACCTCACCGAGGATCTGGGGGAGCTGTATGCCAACACCGACCGGGGGATCTTCGGGCGTCTGGACGGGAAGCAGCTGACCCAGGGCCTGGAGCCGGTGGCAGTGGCCTCCCGGGAACAGGTGCATGAGGGGAAAGCTGTCATCCGCTCCAATATCTCCGGCGAGCGGGTAGAGGAGTACAGCATTGAGATTACCCGTCTCTACCCGGAGACGGAGGGGGAGACCCGAAACATGATGATCCGGGTAACTGACCAGCGTCTGCTGGATGCGACCGGCGGGATCGTGCAGGGATGAGAGCGGCAGCCCCATCCTTCAGGACGGACGCCTGGTGGGCGCTGTCACCCACGTCCTGGTGAATGATGCCACCCGGGGGTACGGCATCCTGGCGGAGAATATGCTCCAAGCGGCGCAGGGCTTCCAGAGCAGCGCCGCGTAGCGGGCAGAAAACACAGAAATGCAGGGCGGGGCTTCGGCCCCGCCCTCGGCCTGTCAAAAACTCCGTACATAGTTTTGCATGGGCAACACCTTCGGTGACAACCATCTATTTTATATATGGGTTCATTCACTTTTTGAATTGGACTTTTTGTGTAGTATTTGTATAATTATTTTATTCAATGCGATTTGTTTTGTTTGTTTTATACATTTTTGTATGATGCATGAAGGGAAGGTAGACACACATGAAATTTCACCGCCAGCTTCTCGCGCTGTCCCTCTCCGCTGCCCTGACTGCCGGGATGACCATCACAGCCTCCGCCCAGGGAACGGTGACCGTCTCCGTCAACGGGACAAAATCCAATGTCTCCGCATTCACCAACGCTGACTGGCGCACCATGGTGCCCGCAGAGATCGCGGATTCCTTGGGTCTGAGCTATACCGCCCAAGACAGCAGTGTCACGTTCACCGGAAACGGCATCTCCCAGACCTACACCGCCGGAGTTCCTGTGGGCGACACGACCCCCGCTATGGTGGCCGGGAAGCTGTATGTACCTTTCTACCATCTGGCCCAGACCTTCGGCTTTGAGGTCAGCTGGGACGGGGCCGCCAGAAATGCGGATGCCGCAGCCGGAAAAGCGGACACGGATTCCGTGGCACCCATCGATTTAAACGCCTATCTGCTGGATCATACTGAAAAAACAAATGACACGACGCGTGCGCTTCCCATTGACCGTACGGAGGTCAATGAACATCCCCTGACCGGATATTACGGCTATACCCTGAGCAATGGCCGTACAATCAAGCTGTATATGCCAGAACACGCCGCCCTGCGCAGCTATATTACCGTAATCGCCATTCCGAATGGAGTCACAGATACCTACGCTTTTTTGGAAGAACAGGGATGGATTGAGCAGGCCGATCAATATGGCGAGCTGCTCTTTGTTCTGGAACCTGCGAATGGCACCTGGGGTTCCGTCGAAGCCGAGCGTGATTATCTGAACATCTGTATCGGTGAGACCGTGGGCAATACGGCCTTTGATACCCGTTCTACCTCCAACAGCCTCCTCCAGTCCGGAACGGTTTCCCTCTCCGATGGGACTTCCTGCCCCGTCTCTTTACCGGACATTCCTGTAACTACTACGTGGGCTATGACGAGGGCTGCGCTGTTCTGGAATCCTGGACCTCCAACAACCCAATGTATGTAGCCGCACAGGCTCTGATCGCTGGGAAAAGTGCAGGCTCTGAGGTCCTGGATCACTCTGCCGCCCGCACATATAACGGCATCAATACTGGTTCCTACTATCCCGGCATTGATGATACTGCCTTTGCGGAGCAGCTGGAAAAAATGGCCGCTGAAAAGGCTGCCCCCAGCGCACAGTTCATTAAAAACTCAGATATTCCCGTTCCCACACTCCTGGCCGGATACAGCGAGCAGGACGAAAGTGTGGCTTATTGGAAGTCCGTCAACGACGCTGTGTCTACCAGTGAGGAAGGCGTTTACCGCCAGTCTCTCAACTCTGACGCCTGGCAGACTGCTTACGCCAACGACATTGCCAAACGCTGGGGCGCACAGTACGGGATCTCTCAGGTCAAGGTGACGCAGGAAACCTCCCTGTCCGCTGCGGAGGTTCATGACTTCCTGGATGGCTACACCCGCTATACCAATCCGTTTGCATACAGCAATGCGCTGGGTGTACGCACCGACTATTATCAGACAACAAAGGCGGCCCGGGAGGCGGCTGAAAATGGAAAGGTCCTCTCTTCCTACGCCTTTGAAGCTGTGGACGGGCAGGAGAAAACCGTTGAGCTCAGAGCGCTGAAGTCCACCCGGCTTACCAACCCCGGCGGCAGCGCAGTTTCCGGTACCCTGTATTCCTGTATTTCCGCCTTTCACGACTATGATGGAAATGGCGTGATGGACCCCCGCGAGACCATTATGTATATTCCAGACACGGCCCAAAAATACGGCGAGGACGGGGCGCCCGTGGTCGTGGTGTTCCCCGGCAACACCCAAGCTGCGGCAACCTTCTTTGACTGCTCCATGTGGTGGTCCATCGCCAATGATGAGGGCTGTGCCGTCATCATCATCGGCGAATACTGCAAGAACAGCGCCGCCGGATTGACCTATGGAGACGAGGCCGACAACGCGGACTTCTCCCGCTCCGCATTGCAGCTGATGGACCGTGTGGTCAGTCAGGACGCTGGAGTAAAGATCAACATGGAGCGTGTATACGGCAGCGGCCACTCCCTTGGCTGCCGCACAGTCCAGACCTTGACCCACAATAGCGAGGCTGGCAGCTACGCCGCCGTGGGCGCGACCTCCTTCCCCAACGCACAGTTCACCGCCGACGACCGTATGCCCTCCTATCTTCTGGTCGGTCAGGCCGACATCAGCGAGGCACTGCCTGATCCCCGTGCGAACGACCTGGTCAAAGATCCGTGGACAGTCACCGCAGACAGTGCGATTTATAACTGGGTCCGCGGTGCTTGCCAGATGAACGGTCTGGACTTCAGCTTTACCCCCAATGACCACAACAGCTTCCTGTCCACCTGTTCGGACTATGTCGAAGCTGGTCGCTATTATACCTATACTTGGGCCGATGAAGCTCAGATCCCCTTGGTTCAGTTTACCCGCACACTGGCCCGGGAACATAACTGTTACCCCGAGGAATTCCGGCTGGCCTGGGATTTCCTGGAGCATTACAGCCTTTCTGAAGACGGGACTCGCTATTACAGCCCCTCTGCCTTTGAGAAAGATGACGCAGTGGCCATTTCCTGACTTTTGCCCATCTCTGCCTTCCGATCATACAAGCGGCCGTCCTCAGTTTGGGGGCGGCTGCTTGTGCTTGTCAAAAAAATTCAATGAAAACTGGACTTTTCCGACGCTCACCGGGCGGGGCCGAAGCCCCGCCTGGTGAGCTGCTGGGGAACCCTTGAAATTCGGTCCGCGCTATGGCATAATAAGAGCGGTAAAACAGACACTTGGCTCCGTAAGGGAGGGACAGACGCAATGATGGTTTCAACGAAAGGCCGCTATGCCCTGCGGGTGATGATTGATCTGGCGGAACATGATGATGGCCGATTTATCCCATTGAAAGAGATCGCGGCCCGTCAGGGAATTTCGGAAAAATATCTGGAGAGCATCGTCAAGCTGTTGGCCCGCAGCGGCGATCTGTTCGGGATGCGGGGCAAGGGGGGCGGCTACCGACTGACCCGCGCTCCAGAGGAGTACACCGTGGGCAGCATCCTCCGCCTGACGGAGGGGGGACTGGTCCCGGTAAACTGCCAGGGCCTGTCTGAGGAGGGCCAGTGCGGCCGCTCCGCCGACTGTCCCACCTTCCCACTGTGGAAGGGGCTGGAGGATGTGATCAACCAGTATCTGGACAGCATCACTCTGGCGGAGCTGCTTCCGCCGGAGGAAAAAGCGCCGTGCCAGTGTACGGATAAGGACTGAGGCACTCAAATCAGAACAGCGCGCGGCGCGGAAGCAGCTTCCGCGCCGCGCTGTTCGTCAGGGGAGGAGTCACTGGGCCACGATGACTCGGATGCGGCCGCCCTGGTTCTCCGCCCGGTCATACCAGCCGGTGAGGGACAGGCCCAGCTCCTGGACCCGGTCCAGGGTGGACAGGAAGTAGTCCCGGTCCCGCCGCTCATAGACGATGACCTCGTCGGCCAGACGGTACTGACGGCTGCCGGACACCAGCTTGCCGCCGCTGATCTTGTCGGCCTTGACGGAGGTGAGGGAGAGAATGCGGTCGGGGTCAGCGGGGTCGCCGTCCACCAGGATGGGCCCGGCCTGCACCGGATAGCGGGTGCTGGTGGAGGGGATGGAGTAGGAGGTGCCGCCCACGTCGTATTCATAGGAGTAGCTGGCATAGAGGCCCTCCCCCAAGGATTCCATGTGGGTGAGCACGCCGTAGCGGTAGGCGTCGCCGGTGGCGTTGTTGAGCACCATGCGGTCGATCTCCCCGCTGCCGTTGAGGGAGTAGTAGGCCACCTTGCCGCTGGTCAGTTCCATCCCGGCCAGGCGGCTGGGGAAGATCTTGACCGCGTTCCCTCCGGCGGCGTCCAGGATCTCTGCATCGGGGGCGATGGTATGGGTCCCGAGCTTCAGGCCGTCAGCGGACACTTTGCCAGACAGGGCGGGGGAGCTGAGGCGCTTCAATGTGACTTTTCCGTCGGAGCCGATGCTGATGCCTACCGGGTCGCCCGCCTCCAGATAGTTGGCGGTCCAGGGATAGCTGTATGTGCTGCCGTCGGTGGACAGGATGGTGACGGTATCCGCGGTGTAGGAGCCGCCGTGCCCGTCATCATAGGAGCCGCGTTCCGTCCGGACCACCACGCCGCAGCGCTCAGTCTGCGCGGCGCTGGGGGCGGCCACGGCGGCCACTCCGCCGGTGCGGCCCAGCAGAAGGGTGACGGTATCCCCCACGCCGTACTGCCCCAGGTCAGACAGGGCATAGGCGGCGGAGGCGCTTTCGATGGGATAGGTCCGCCCGGCGATTTTGACCGACTCCGGAGAGGATGCGGAGGGCGTCAGTTCCTGAATCACGCCTACCACCCGGTCGGAGGAGACCCACAGGGCCCGCATGGTCTGGTTCCAGTAGATCACGTCGTTGGTCTGGATGGCGGCGAGGGTGGACGCCTTTCCGTCCCGGGTCACGGTGACGCCGGAGAGGGGGAAGGGGATGGCGCTCTGCCAGTCGCCGGAGGCCACCAGGGGCCGTTCATCTCCCCGTTCACCAGGGCCACCAGGTCCACCTCACCGGCGGCGTTGAGGGAGTAGCCCAGCGTGGTGAGATAGGGCTGGCCCTCCTTGTTTTGGCGGACAGGGAGGTTATAGAACAGATACATGGCGTCATGCCGGGTGAGGGGGGCGGAGGCGGCTTGGGCGGTGAGGCCTTTGTCCAGACTCAGGCTGTGGTACAGGGCCATCTGAGGACTGGGATAGGCGCCGGAGTAGTCCTCGGCGGAGTAGCCCAGAAGCCCCAGGGCGATGGTCGCCCCCTCCGCCAGGGTGATGGAGCTGGCAGGGCGGAAGGTGCCGTCGGAGTAGCCGGAGATCAGCCCTGCGGCCACGCCGGCTTCCACGAAGCCTGCGGCCCAGTGGGTATAGGGCACGTCAGGATAGGGGGAGGTGGAGGCCTCGCCCACCTGGTCGCCCTGGGGGCTGGCCTTCACGGCCATGGTGATGAATTCGGCCCGGTTGACTGGACGGGACAGGTGGAGGTCTCCATTGGCGTCACCGGCCATGATACCCAGCGCGGTGACGACCTGGGCGACCTCATCCTGGGCGGGGATGCTCCCCGCGGCAAGGCCGGGCAGGGCCAGGCTCAGGGAGAGACAGCAGGCCAGCAGGCCGGTCAAAATGCGTTTTTTCATAGACCCAAAACTCCTTTTGAATGAGAAATGAGGAATTAGGAATTTTGGTGCGCGCCGGACCTCTGCGCAAGAGGGGGACCATCCGGTATCGGATCATTCCTGATTCCTAATTTGCCTTAGTCGTACCGCAGCGCGTCGATGGGATTCAGCTTCGCCGCCTTGTTGGCGGGCAGATAGCCGAACAATATGCCGATCCCCACAGAGACGCCGAAGCTGATGGCCACGGAGCCGAAGGTGGGCGCGGCGGAGAAGGTGGCCCCTCCTCCCATCTGGGCGGTCAGCATTCCGCCCAGCAGGGCGCCCACGCCGGTGGCCAGCAGGTATCCCAGGGCGATACCCAGCAGCCCGCCGATGGCGGAGGTGGTCCCCGCCTCGATGACGAACTGGCGGCGGATGTCCTTCCGCTTGGCCCCCAGGGATTTGCGGATGCCGATCTCCCGGGTGCGCTCGGTGACGGAGACCAGCATGATATTCATAATGCCGATGCCGCCCACCAGCAGGGAGATGGCGGCGATGGCCACCAGCACGCCGATGGCCACGCCCATCATGGCGTTGATGAGGTTGGCCTGCTCCTCCATGGTCTGGGTGAAATAGGCGTCCGTGTCCCCCTGGAAGCGGTCATAGAGCATACTGTCGATGACCTCCTTGGCCTGGGCGGCGGTCTCGCCGGAGGTGCTGGTGAAGATGTACAGGGTCACATACCGGGCTCCCATGAGTTCCAGGGCGTTTTCGTAGGGGATGTAGATCTGGTCATCTGGTCCGCCCTTTAGCATCTCGCTGGTGCTCAGCTGATCCAGCACGCCGATGACGGTGTAGGACGTGCCGTTGATGGACAGCGTCCGTCCCAGAGCATCCCCCTGAAAGGCCTCCTGGGCCAGATAGGCCCCGATGACGCACACATTGTTCCGGCGCTCCACGTCCAGGAAGGAGAGGAACCGCCCGGAGGTCAGCTTCTGTCCCCCGTCCATGGTGGCCTGAGTCTCATTTTTGAACATGACCTCGCTGACGCCGTACAGCTGGGTCTTGTCAAATTTCTCGTCCCCCCGGCGCAGGGTGGCCTGGAAGGAGACGTATGGGGAGACGCCGGTGAGGACCTCGGGGTGCTCCTCCACCAGCTGGTACATATCGTCCGGGTCCAGGTCCATGGTGGAGCCATCGCCCCGGCCCCACACATAGGTCTGCATCATGTTGACCCCCAGCTTCTCCACCTGCTCATCCACCATCCCCTGCACCCCGTTGCCCAGGGCCAGGATGACGATGACCGAGGCCACGCCGATGATGATGCCCAGCATGGTCAGCAGAGAGCGCATCTTGCTGGTGGTCAGGGACTTCAGCGCCAGGCGGAAGGACTGTCCAAAGTTCATACAGCCCCTCCTGTTCCGCCCCGTCCGCCTCCTGCTCCTCATCGGGCTGGACCACCGCCCGGGGGTCGTGGGCGTCCCCGTCATAGATGATCCTGCCGTCCTGAAGGCGAATGATCCGGTCGGCCCGGACGGCGATGGAGTTGTCGTGGGTGATGAGCACCACTGTGTCCCCCTCGCGGTTCAGCTTTTTTAAAAAGCCGAGCACCTCCCGGCCGGTGCGGGAGTCCAGCGCGCCGGTGGGCTCGTCGGCCAGGATCACCGAGGGGCTGCCCGCCAGGGCCCGGGCGATGGAGACCCGCTGCTGCTGGCCGCCGGAGAGCTGGGAGGGCAGGTGCTTCCGCTTGTCCGCCAGCCCAACCCGCTCCAGGGAGTGGATGGCCCGCTCCCGGCGCTCCTCCGCAGGGACTCCAGCGTACAGCAGGGGCAGTTCCACATTTTCCAGCACGGACAGCTTGGGGATCAGATTGTACTGCTGGAAGATGAAGCCCAGCATTTTGTTGCGGATCTCCGCCTGCTGGTCATCGTCCATGGTGGACACGTCCACACCTCCCAGGTGGTAGGAGCCGGAGGTGGGTACATCCAGACAGCCGATGATGTTCATGGCGGTGGACTTGCCTGAGCCGGAGGAGCCAACGATGGCCACGAACTCCCCCTGGTCGATGGAGAGGCTGACGCCGTCCAGGGCGTGGACCGTCTCGTCCCCCATGGGGTAGATCTTATAGACGTCTTTTAGTTCAATCAGATGTGTCACGAAGCTCAGCCTCCCGAAGCCATCACGGCAGTGGAGCCGGCGGAACTGTCTGCTGACTGGATGGGCACCAGCACGGTCTCCCCCTCCTCCAGGCCGGAGAGGATCTCCACATAGTCCTGGCTGCTGCGGCCCAGCTCCACCTGGCGCGTCTCCAGCTTGGCGGGGTCGAGCACGGAGCCGTCTTCGCCCAGGGCCCCATCCTGGGCAACCAGGACCGTATTGCCGCCGGAGACGGCGGGGGTTGGGATGCAGAGGACCTGCTGTGCCTGCTCCACGATGATGTCGGCGGACACGTTCATGCCGGGATTGAGGGCGCCGTACTCGGAGAGCAGAATGGTGACCGGATAGGTGGTGAAGCCGTCGGTGGTGGTCCCGTTGATGTTCACCTTCTCCACGGTGCCCAGGAAGGTCTCGCCGGGCAGGGCCTCGGCGGTGATCTCCACGCTCTGGCCGGGCCGGATCTTGCCGATGTCCAGCTCGCTGACGTTCATTTTCAGCTCCAGCTGCTCCAAATCGTAGATCACGGCCAGCGCCCCAGACTCGCTGCCGTCCAGCTGATCCCCGGCCTTCAGGTTCTTTTCGATGACCGTGCCGGAGATAGGGGAGGTAATGGTGTAGTTCTCCAGGGCTTCCAGGGCGCTCTGAAGGGAGAGCTGCGCGTTCTGGAGGGAGAGGGCGGCGTTTTGCAGGGTGGTCTCCGCGGCGGAGCCGCCCAGCGTGGCCAGCAGCTCCCCGCTGGAGACCCGGCTGCCCACCGAGACGTTCAGGGCAGTGACCTCGCCCCCGGCCTGGGCGGTGATGGTCTGGCTCAGGCGGGCCTCAAAGGTGCCCCCCGCGGCGCAGGAGGCGGTCCCCACCTTGGCGGTGGCGCTGGTGGCCTCGGTAAGTGCGCCGGGATTGTTCACACGGATCTTCACCTGCCGGACCAAGGCGCCGCCGCTGCCCACCTGATCTGCCCCGGCCACATACTCCACGGTGCCGGGCAGGGTCTCCAGGGTGCCCGCCAGGGTGACCTGGGCGCTCTGTCCCACGGAGATCCGGGCCGCGTCGGCGGACTGGAAGGGGAGGGTGAGGGTCATGGAGGCGGTGTCGGAGATGTCCGCGATGGGGGAGCCGGCGGAGACCGTATCCCCCTTCTTCACATACAGCTTCTGCACCACGCCGGAGCCGGAGGCCCTGGGCCGCAGCCCGTCCGCGGTGCTGTCATAGGCCAGCTGGGCCTGCTGGACAGCCACCTGGGCCTGCTCCAGGGCGGTGGCGGCGCTGCCCGGATCGATGCGGTAGAGCAGCTGCCCCTTTTCCACCCGGTCTCCGTCCTGGAAGGGGGCCTCCAGGATCTCGCCGGAGACCAGCGCCCCCACCTGGTAGGACTCGATAGGGGTCATGGTGCCGGAGCCGTCCACCGAGACGGTCAGGTCCTGCCGCTGGACGGCGGCGGGCTGGTACTGCCCGGAGGAGGCTGCTGGGCTTCCGAAGAGCAGGGGGCGCAGGAGCAGGAAGAGGACCCCTGCCGCGGCGAGGATCAGGACCAGACGCTTGAGCCATTTTCTGCGCTTTTTGGGGAGCTGGAAGCGGGGGGCGGCGGGGAATCGCTTTGGCGCTTCCGGCTGTACCGGCGCTTCCGGGGTGAGTTGTGTGGTTTCCATGGCGTTGACTCCTTACTATGTACAGATTCCAGAGCGCTGGGCGCGGGCGAGGGTGGGTAGGCCGGGGCAGCGCGCCCCAAGAGGTGCCTCTATCTTAACCGCGGGGGGATTAGCTTTCCCGAAAGAAAGGCTTAAATTTTCATTAAATTTTGCCCGGCGGCTTTACGGTACACCTTCCACCTGGGGGAAGGTCAATGGGGAAACAGGCGAAAAACAGAACTTTTCCCGCCTCTCTGTTTTGCACAACTGTTTACCGTTAGAGACAAATCACGCTATTTTACAGAGCTCCTGGCGGAGGTAGTCCAGGCCGATATGGGTATAGTGCTCGGTGATGTCCTTATTGGCGTGGCCCATCATGCGCTTGATGGCCAGCTCATCGGCGCCGGCCTGGTGCAGGCGGCTGGCGAATGTGTGGCGGCACCAGTGGGGGGTTGCTCCGGCGGCGCTGATCTGCTCCATGAGGGCGGTGAATCGGGCCCGGAACACCTGGGTGGAGACGGCATGGCCGTCCGGATCGCAGATGATCCGCTCTCCGTTCCGGGCCAGGCGGGCGGCGAGATAGGGCTTGATTTTGGGGTGGACCGGGACGATCCTGTCCCGGCCTGCGGCGGTTTTCATGCCGCCCTGGAGGTAGTCCCCGTCGGCATGGTAGGAGAATCTGGTGAGGGCCAGAAACTCAGAGATCCGGAATCCGGTATAGCACAGGATCAGGACGGCGTCTGCCCAGGGATCGCCTGAGGCAGCCAGCTGCTCCAATTTTTTGAGTTGGAGGTCGCTCAGGACCCCCTTTTCCTGTTTAGCCTGAACCGACGGCATTCGTATGAACTGGGAATAGTCCTTGATGATGATGTCACGCTCCATGGAGAACCGGAATAGGGCGGAGATCAGGGCCTTGTCATTCTGGATGCTGGACTTGGAGAGCCCGTCGGCCTCGTCCTGGTCGATGATCTGCTGCAAGTCGTCGATGGTGATGCGACGGACCTTTTTATCGGCTAGGGCTGAGACTCTGCCCCATGCCGCCCGGTGGGAGGAGACGGAGGCGGGGCCCAGCCGGGGATATTCCCGGCTGCTCCAGAGGTCATAGACCTGTTGGAGGGCGTAGTCGATGACCTCGGTGGCCGGGGAGGAGTGGGTGCGGCACCACTCGTCCAGCGCGGCCTGGGCGTCGCTGGCCTTGGCGTGGTAGGATAGATACCTCTGCCGGATCCGCCCCCGCTGGGTGCGGTAAGGGATTCGGACCGCCCAGGGGCGGCGGCGGTTGCCGGAGAGCTTGACGATGCTCCCGGTGCCATTGGCTCGCTTCATGTGAGGGGCCTCCTTTCAAAACAAATGTTCTAGTGTGAAGTTTTTGAGAAGCCGCCCGGTGGGGCGGCTTCTTTTCAAATCCGCAAGCGCTTGCGGATTTGAGACTTGGCGCGGTTGCGCTTTGGCGAAAAGTGTGGTATCCTGTCCTTGGCGCTGCCAGCAAACGGCAGGCGGTTGGCCCCCGACAGGGGGCAGCTTCTGTCCCCTGATCCACGGAAAGGGGGGCTGCCCAATGGTTACATATTCCGATCTGATCCAGACCGGCATTTTAGTCGTTGGCATTATCGGCCTCTTTATGATGGCCAATAAAAAGAAGTAACCGCCCCTCCGTCCAAAGAGTGCGGTTACTTCTTTTGAAGAACTAAAGTCTTGGGCCAACCGTCTGCCGGCAGCGCCCTTTTCATGTTCAGTATAACCGCCTGATGTTCGATTGTCAAGTCCGTCCCGAGCCGGGGCGGCTTTTTTCAAATCCGTCAGCGCTGACGGATTTGAAATGTGTACTTCGAGTCGGGCAACTGGAGTGATCATGTGTTTTCTGCTTCCGAAGAATCGTCTGGGGAGATGCTAGAGTTGTACTGCTCCCAACGACGCCTTACATCCGGGTCGTTTTTCATGCTTTCCTCAATAGCAAGGGTTTCACGGTACTCAGCGGCAGCGGCCTCCATGGTCCAATTTGCCTTGAGCCCCATTTTATCGACCAATGCATGGAGGTCAGAAAGGTTCACCCGGAAAAATTCCTTTCGAGGATTGACCTTATTGACCTGCATCAGAGCCAGAGCCTTATGCAATGTAGTTTCCAGAGCAGGGGCGTCATCACTTTCAATGATTGCATGGACGTCGAAGGGGAAGGGGACAGAGGCATCACCTAACTCACGGACACGGTCCATGGGATCTAAGCGGCGGGTCATACCGACCTTATAGATATTTTCACCAAAAGATCCAATATTGGAAATCACATAGACATTACCTCGTTTGGTCTGCTGTGCCATAGACAAGGCCCGCTGATTCTTTTCTTCTGCTTCGACCAGCTTTTGTTGCAATTCGGCCAGCTGTGCTTCATATTGAGACCTTTGCTCTTCGGTGGCCTTCTCCATGGCTGCTTGGGCTTTTTCCATAGCTTTCCGCAGCATGGATTCCTCTTTGGCCGCTTCTTTCTGTGCCCGCTCATATTCGCGGCGGGCTTTTTCTTCCTCGCGAATCTGCTCACGGAGCTGGCGCTGCTCTTCCTGCTGTTTGGCCTTCAATTCGTGGCAGACAACAGCCCACTTAAGTTCCTCCAATCGGGAGTCCAAATACTGTGAGGTGATTTTCGCCTCCCGGAACGTAGCACCATTGGAGTTGACCACGTTATAGACGTCCTTGATTTTCTGTTCCAATACTCCGTAGTTATCTTTTTTAGATTTTGCCAAAATAGAGTCTACCTGGCCATTGAAGGCGTAGACGATGAATGACACAGCACCTTCACGCTTGTCCTTGGAGATGTATTTGCAAGTGCCGGCGCTTCCCTCTTTGACCATGCGGAGGGAGTTTTCCTGTGCCGCTTTCAGTCGTTGTCCAGCTTCTGCATAGCCAAAATCCTCTGCCAACTGGTCCAGTAATGTGAAGGTGGGTTTGATCCACTGATCTCCATATCCGTTCACAATATTTTTCAAAGATGCGGCAAGCGATTTGTACTCCTCAGCCTTGTTCATAGCCTCGTAAGCATCCCCGGCAATTTCTTTGGCTTTGGCTTCCGCAGTATCCATGATTCGCTTGGCTTCTTCGTCTGCCCGATGAAGCCTTTGGTTTGCCTCATCCTCTGCCTTGGCCTTTACCTGCTTGGCGGCATCTCTGGAGGCCCTAGCAGCCGATCGCATCTCATCAGCATCAAGTTTTGCGGAAGAACGTATTTTTTCGGCATCGCTTTCAGCTAAGGAACGGGTTTTCATGGCCTTCAGTTCTGCATCGCTTTGAAGGTTTTTGCACCAAGTCTCTACGTCCAGGATTTGCTGATACTTAGAGAGTTCTTCGAGGCGCTTATTGGCTTTGGACAAAGAATCTTCCATTTGGTCTGATTTTTCTTTTGACGATTTCTTTTCTTTAGTCCACAACACGAAGAAAACGATTGCTAAGATTAGAAATAGAATCCCCATATAAATCGCTCCTCATATAGTCCGGTCGGACCGGACTTTTTATTGTCCGCCGTTGGGTGTAGGCCACGGCCAGACCAACGACCCGGATCCAGGCGATAGACTCCCTAAAAATATTGCTCTGTTGCCAGACTACCGTATGTATACCAGCAGAGGGCCTTCTGCATAAAGCCCTCAGTTACATGGAAATATTCTGCTAACTCCCAAGGCTCACGACAGCCTTGGAGAATAGCTTGCCTCAACTCATCCTCCGGGATGAGTTTTTTTATTGCCCATTTGTTGGCCCGGTTTTCATATTTCTGTCGTACATCACGGGCGGCATAGCGGTTATAAAATGCCCCGGTCTCACAGTGGCCCAGTTCATGGGCCAGCTTGACCGTTTCGTCGGCCACCGTTGGCATCCGCCATGGGTTCATGGCGATAGCA
>SCPN01000118.1_pt1 | contig 22500 bp, 23 predicted proteins | sample 6106831 | NCBI WGS metagenome assembly SCPN01 (sample SAMN10720447, study PRJNA508395) | human gut metagenome | isolation source: Participant 1, 0 month
CCAGCTCCTGTCCCGGCAGGGCGTCCACCACTCCGTCGGCGTACTGCTCATACAGGGGGGCGCGGAGGGTGAGGATGTCCTCCAGCGTCTGGCCGGGCTCCAGGGCGATCCCCCGGGAGTCCAGGTTGTGGATGCGGGACTTCAGCTCATCCAGGGGCACCCGGAGATAGATCACGGGCCCCATGGACTTCAGATGATTGATCGCGCCTTCCCGGCAGACCACGCTGCCGCCGGGGGCGATGACGTAGTGGTCACAGCGGACCGAGCGCACCGCGCGCTCCTCCGCGTCCAGAAAATAGGTTACGCCCCGGCGGTCCAGGATGTCCTGGAGCAGGGCGTTCTCCTGCTGCTGGATGACCAGGTCGGTGTCAAGAAAGCCGCGGCCCAGCGCCTTGGCCAGCAGGACGCCCACAGTGCTCTTTCCGGAGCCTGGCATCCCAATCAGTGTGATGTTGCTCACAGTCCCATTCCTCTCATGCTGCTTTGGTAACAGCCATTAGTTTACCATAGTTTTTACAAAAAAGAAAGTAGGAAAAGCAGTGGACAGGGATTTCTGGGGGTGGAAAAGCTGGCCGCTGCCCCGGTAGAAAATTTTATTGCAATCGCCGGCGGTTCACGCTAAAATAGACGTGATTCCACCGATAATCGGAGAGCCTGTCCTTTAAAACAGGCTCCTTTTCCAGACTATGCTACGAAAAAGGAGGTATCCGAGTGGATACGATCTATATTACCGGACACCGGAACCCGGACACAGACTCCATTGTGTCGGCCATGGCCTACGCCGCGCTGAAAAACGCTCTGGGCGACCGGCAGTACCAGGCGGCCCGCCTGGGACAGATCAGCGACGAAACTCAGGCGGTCCTGAACCGCTTCGGCGCGCAGCCCCCCATGCTGATCACTAACCTGCGCACCCAGGTCCAGGACCTGGACTATGACACGCCACCCATCCTCTCCCCGGGCGTCACCGTCAGCCGCGCTTGGCAGATGATGCAGAAGGACAAGCTTTCTGTCCTCCCCATCGCCAATGAGGACGGGAAGCTGTACGGGATGATCTCCGCGGGCGATGTGGCCAACAACGATGTGGCCTCGGTCCGCAATCCTGTGATCCAAGATATTCCGGTATACAATCTGCTGTCCGTGCTGGAGGGCCATGTGCTCAACCGCTGCGGCGAGGTCAAGGACACCATCTCCGGCGCGGTGTCCATCGCCCTGCCCACGGACCGGGAGAACCTGATGTTTTCACAGCCGGACAGCATCGTCATCTGCGGCAAGCAGCCGGACATGGTCCGCCGGGCCATCGAGATGAACGTCAGCTGCGTCATCGTCTGTCAGGCTGAGGTAGACCAGGAGCTGCTGGAACAGAAGACGGATACCTGTGTGATCTCTACCCCCTTTGACGCCTACCAGGTAGTGCGGCTGATTTGTCATGCCATGCCGGTCAGCCACGTCTGCAAAAATCACGACTTAGTCTATTTCCATCTGAACGACTATATCGACGATGTGCAGAACCGGGTGCTGGAGAGCCGCTTCCGCGCCTACCCCATTCTGGATGAGAATGAGCGGGTGGTGGGGATGCTGTCCCGCTTCCACCTGTTGCGGCCCCGGCGCAAGCGGGTGGTGCTGATGGACCACAATGAGCGGGCCCAGTCCGTGGCGGGGCTGGAGCAGGCGGAGATCCTGGAGATCGTGGACCACCACCGCCTGGCTGACATCGAGACAAAAAACCCCATCTATGTCCGCAATGAGCCAGTGGGCAGCACGGCAACCATCGTGGCCGGGATGTACCAGGAGAAGGGGCTGATGCCCTCCGCTAAGATGGCGGGGCTGATGGCGGCAGCCATTGTATCGGACACTGTGATGTTCAAGTCTCCCACCTGTACCCAGCGGGACATCGATTTGGCCAACCGTATGGCCCGCATCGCCAACGTCTCTTTGGATGAGCTGGGGAAGGCCATCTTTTCCGCTGGCTGCGGGGATGACAAGACGGTGGAGGCCATGCTGAACACAGATTATAAGGAGTTCCACATCGCGGGGCACAATCTGGCGGTCAGCCAGATCACCTGCATGGACTCCGACCGCCTGCTCAAACGCAGAGACGAGTTTTTACAGGCCATGCAGGCCATCCGTCAGAAGCAGAAGATGGACACAGTGCTGTTGATGATCACCGACGTACTGCTGGACGGTACGCAGCTGCTCTATGTGGGGGATGAGAACACCATTCGCCAGGCCTTTGACATTCACAGCGAGGAGGAGAACTGCGCCTTCCTGCCCAAGATCATGTCCCGGAAGAAGCAGATCATTCCTATGCTGTCCGGCCTGTGGGGCTGATCCATCCGGTCAAAACGCAAAGGCTCCAGAAACCGCAGATCAGTTTTTGGAGCCTTTCCATATAAAATAAACAGCAGAGAAAGGCTGCCAGGGGTATCCTTCGCATTCAGTCAGCACATTGACACGATTTTGGATTTCACATCCAAAACCTTGGCACAGGAGGATTCAGCTCGCCCAAGCATTGAAATACCGAGGATGGGAGGTGGCCAGAGGCCGCCGAAATACCAAAAAGAAAACCACTCGCTGGGCGAGTGGTTTTCTTTTTGTAAAGACCTGTCGAAATCGATATGTCTGTCAGAAATAAAAAACAGCCGCCCGCAGAGCGGCCCCAAACCGAAGCCCAGTGGCAGCGGGTTGGGTTTGGAAAGGAGGAGCAAGGGAGTGGGCATTTTGTTCCGCAGGAATAAAAGAACGTCGGAGCAAAGCGAACTTTGCTCCGACGTGGTACGCCCGAAGGGACTCGAACCCCCAACATTCAGAACCGGAATCTGACGCTCTATCCATTGAACTACGGGCGCTTCTTTCATAAAGCCTCATTATTATAGCAGGCTTTCCCCGCGTTGTAAAGTGGTATTTTAAAAATTCTTACAAAATTCAGAAAAGGAGGAGATTTTTCGCCCCGATGTGCTTTACTCCGGTTTTTCCATCGACTATAATGTTGTCTGTTCAACAGGCGGCGGACCGGATGCGGGCTGCCGGAGAGGATGGAAAGCCATGACGGAACGGGAGAAAATGCTGTCCGGAGCGCTGTACCGGGCGGGCGCACCGGAGTTGGTCCAGGCCAGACGGCGGGCCAAGGAGTTGTGCAGCCGGTTCAATCAGGAGGCTGTGCAGGACCCGGAGGCCGGAGCGCGGCTGCTGCGGGAGCTGCTGGGCGAGGCGGGGGATGACATCTCCATCCAGCCCATGTTCTGGTGCGACTACGGTTGCAACATCCGCATGGGCTCCCAGATCGAGATCAACCACAACTGCGTCATTCTGGACTGCGCCCCGGTGGCCTTTGGGGACCATGTGTTCATCGGACCCAACTGCGGCTTCTACACGGCGGGACACCCCCTGGACGCCGCCCCCCGGAACGCTGGGCTGGAGTTTGCCCGGCCCATCACCGTGGGGGACAACGTCTGGTTCGGCGGCAATGTGGCCGTCCTGCCCGGGGTCACCATCGGCTCCGGCGCGGTCATTGGCGCGGGGAGCGTGGTCAGCCGGGACGTCCCGCCCAACGTGGTGGCGGCTGGCAGTCCCTGCCGGGTGCTGCGCCCCATCCATCCCGGCGGCACGGAGGAGCCGTAACCATTTGTTGGACGCTTCGCAGAGAGAAAGGAGGACCATGCCTGTCCGGCGGAACCGCCGCCGGAATGTGCATCAAAAGCGCCAGAGCCTGCCCGGCGGGCAGGACGACGAGGAGAAGGGAGTATCGAGAGGACGGCGGCCGAGCCGCGGTCTGAAAATTCGGCGGATGCCCTTCCGCACCACCCGGGTGCGTACACAGTCAGCAAATATGCGGGTGACCGCAAAACAGAGGGGCTGTGACCGGGAGACGAGGGTACAAATGTCTGCGAGTTTGTCCTCCCAAAGCTGAATATTAGGAGGAATATTGTTTTATGTGTGGTATTGTTGGCTTTATTGGGACGGAGCAGGCCGCGCCCATCCTGCTGGAGGGCCTCTCCCGTCTGGAGTACCGGGGGTACGACTCCGCAGGATTGGCGGTCTACGACCAGGAGAAGGGACTCCAGGTGGTGAAGGCCAAGGGCCGCCTCCAGGTCCTGTATGACCTGACTGACGGAGGTGCGCTGGTCCCCGGCGTCATGGGTGTGGGGCATACCCGCTGGGCCACCCACGGCGCGCCGAACGACGTGAACTCCCACCCCCAGGTGGGCCAGTCCGGCCGGATCGCCGTGGTCCACAACGGGATCATCGAGAACTACGCCAAGCTAAAGGAGTTTTTGGAGTCCAAGGGGGTCACCTTTGCCTCCGAGACAGACACCGAGGTGGTGGCCCAGCTGCTGGAGTATTACTATGACGGCGACCTGCTGGACGCGGTCTCCAAGGTGCTCCACCGCATTGAGGGGGCGTACGCCCTGGGGATCGTATGCGCTGATGAGCCGGATAAGCTGGTGGCGGTGCGGAAGGACTCCCCCCTGGTGCTGGGATATGGGGAGGGCTTCAACCTGCTGGCCTCCGACGTCACCGCCGTCATCAAGCACACCCGGGAGGTGTGCTATCTGGATGATGGAGAGGTGGCCGTGCTCACCCCCGGCTCGGTCCAGGTGTACAACTCCCTGCTCCGGCCGGTGAAGAAGGAGCGCTCCCATGTGGACTGGGAGATCTCCGCGGCGGAGAAGGGCGGCTATGAGCACTTCATGTTCAAGGAGATCATGGAGCAGCCCAAGGCCCTGCGGGACACCATTTTCCCCCGCCTGCGGGGGGACCGGGTGGTGCTGGACGACCTGACCATCACCCGGGAGGAGCTGGAGCGGATGGACCGCCTGTACATCATCGCCTGCGGCTCCTCCTACCATGTGGGGGTGGCGGCCAAGTACATTCTGGAGCGGCTGCTGCGCATCCCGGTGGAGGTGACCCTGGCCTCAGAGTTCCGGTACTGTGACCCCATCGTCACCGACCGGACCCTGGCCCTGGTGATCAGCCAGTCTGGAGAGACCATCGACACGCTGGCCGCCATGCGGGAGGCCAAGCGCCTGGGCGCGCGCCTGCTGTCCATCGTCAATGTGGTGGGCTCCACCATCGCCCGGGAGTCGGATGACGTGCTGTACACCTGGGCGGGGCCGGAGATCGCCGTGGCCACCACCAAGGCCTACTCCACCCAGCTGGCAGTGATCTATCTGGTGGGCCTCTACTTTGCCGAGCTGCTGGGCCGGATCGGGGCGCAGGAGTATCAGGAGCTGGTGGCCCAGCTGCGGCTGCTCCCCTCCAAGGCGGAGGAGATCCTCGCCCATACCCAGGAGATCCAGTACTACGCCTCCATCTACTTCAACCACGACTCCGTCTTTTTCATCGGGCGGAACATCGACTACGCCGTGGGCCTGGAAGGTTCACTCAAGCTGAAGGAGATCTCCTACATCCACTCGGAGGCGTACGCCGCCGGCGAGTTGAAGCACGGGACCATCTCCCTCATTGAGGACGGCACCCTGGTGGTGGCTCTGGCCAGCTGGCATACCCTGTTTGACAAGCTGATGAGCAACGTGAAGGAGGTCAAGGCCCGGGGCGCGGACGTCATTGGCATCTCTACCGCCAGCCACAGGGAGCAGCTGGATGCCCTGGTGGACAGCGCCATGACCATCCCGGACATCCATCCCATGTTCCTGCCCTCTCTGGAGGTCATCCCCATGCAGCTGTTTGCCTACTATGTAGCGCTGATGCGCGGGTGCGACATCGACAAGCCCAGAAATCTGGCAAAAAGCGTCACCGTGGAGTGACTGGAAGCCACCCGGGGCCCGGACGAAATTCGTCCGGGCCCCGGGCCTCTTTATTGGATATTCTCCTCTGCGCAGTTGTCCACCACGCGGACGCCCATCTCCCCCGGCGCGGCCACGGGAAATTCGGCGATGCTGACATCGTCGAACCGGGCGCAGAGGCGCAGCTGGGGATTGAGGCGCAGATCCTCGCCCAGAGTACTGCGGGGCGCCTCTCGTTTCCTTGGCTCCATGGTTCCCATCACCCCCGGCCTAGTATGCCCCGGAGGACAGTCTTTTTTACAAAACATCCCCGCCTCCGAAGCCGGAGGCGGGGATGTGCTCAGGACTGCTGGGTGGGCTCGGACTTGCCCTTAGACCCGCCAGCCATGTTCTGGGCGCCGGACTGGCTCCGGTTCTGGGCTGCGGAGGCGGTGCTCTCCGGGCGCTTCATGCCTTTCTTTGCCATTCAAATCCCTCCGTTTCGCTGCCGCCGCGCAGCAACGCGGCGGCGTGGTCCTTCAGATCAGCCATGGAGTTGATCCCATTGGGGCGGGTACGGAGCCGGTCCTGCACATGAGTGGGGAGGGCGTCAAAATAGCGCTTGGCCTCCGGCTCCCGGCGGAACAGGGCGTACAGATCGCGGTACTGCAATGGATATCACCTCGCCATCTAGTATGGATCCATCCTGGGAAGATTATTCCGGGGACGGAATATTTTTTCGTTCCGATCTCAAGGGCGGCAGGTCAAAGCCGGAAACAGAGCCGGACCGGAATGCCCTCCCGCCGCTCCTCTTTTCCGCTCTCCGGTCCCATTAAGACGCTGTAAATTTTGGCTAAAAATCCTGCCCTTTCTTCATAAAGAGATAGAAAATCGCGAGGAAAAGAGCTTTTATTAGAAGCGTCGTTAAAATGTTCAAAAATGAATGTCTGGAATTGTGGAAAGTGTGGGAAATGAAATTTGCGTTGTAGAAATTTGAAGGAAATTGAAGTCGATGCATAAAATGAAGTACGCAATATGACACAGCCGCGGAACGGCTGAAAACAAGAGAAGAGGAGAGAGAAAACTTATGCTGACGATCCAAATGGATATGCTGCAGACAGCGGCCCTGGCGATGCTGCTGTTCCTCCTGGGACGTTTCATTGTCAATCACGTTGACTTTCTGAATCGTTGCTGCATCCCTGCCCCGGTGGTGGGTGGACTGATTTTTGCCATCCTGCACCTGGTCACCTATCAGACCGGGATCCTGACTTTGGAGTTCAACGAGACCTTGAAGGATGCCTTTATGGACTTCTTCTTCACCAGCGTGGGCTTCGGTGCCAGTATCAAGTTGTTGAAGAAGGGTGCGCTGCCTGTACTGATCTTCCTGCTGCTGGCCACCATCATGGTCACCATACAGGACCTGGTGGGTGTGGGTATGGCCGGTGTCTTCGGGCTGGACGGCCGCATGGGCCTGTGCATGGGCTCCGTGCCCCTGGTGGGCGGCCACGGCACCTCCGCCTCCTTCGGCCAGCTCTTTGAAAAGGCTGGTGTGGACGGCGCTCTGACGGTGGCTGTCGCCTGCGCCACCTACGGCCTGGTGGCCGGCTCCCTCATGGGCGGCCCTCTGGGCAGATGGAAGATCAAAAAGTACAACCTGAAGCCTCATGTGGCTGCGGAGGATGAGAACCTGGGCGAGCCCGAGACTGTCTATCTCACCAAGTCGGAGAAGCTGGACAGCAACACCTTCCTGGACTCCTTCGTTTTGATCATCATCGCCACTGGCATCGGCACCTACATCACCAACGCCTTTGCCAAGATCGATATCACTCTGCCTGTGTATATTGGCGGCATGATCGTGGCCCTGATCATCCGCAACGTGGCCGACGCTATGGGCAGAGAGCTGCCCCTGAAGGCCATCGATGTGGCGGGCAACACCAGCCTGAACATTTTCCTGGGCATCGCCCTGATGACCCTGAAGCTGTGGCAGTTGGCTGAGCTGGCTCTGCCTATCGTGGTGATCCTGGCAGTCCAGACCCTGCTGATGTACCTGTTTGCCTCGTTTGTGGTATTCCGTGTCATGGGCGCCGACTATGAGGCCGCCGTGATGACCGCCGCCTTCTGCGGTTTCGGCATGGGCGCCACCCCCAACGCCATGGCCAACATGCTGACCATCAAGAACCAGTACGGCCCCGCGCCCAAGGCGTTCTTCGTGGTCCCACTGGTGGGCGGTATGTTCATCGACTTTACCAACTCCACCATCCTGACGATCTTCACCAATTTGGTCAGCTGACTCCGCTCTGTGAGCTGAGAGAACAGCGGGCCCCGATCCTCTGAACCAGAGGAACGGGGCCCGCTTCTTATTTTGTGACCGCTTGTGCCGGACCGGGGCCGATCCGGTGGGAAAGGGGCTTGCATCTCCGAAGAAAATCCATTACACTGGATGCAGCAGAATTTGTTTGAACCGATCATTCTGAACCGAGATCAAAGGGGGCCGCAGACATGATGCTGACACTTGACCGGGGGCGCTCCAGCGGACCACACTTCGGAGAGGGGGATGCCGGATGAGCAGGCCTGCCCACAATATTCTGGGGTCCCTTCCGGTCCCCAAGCTGGTGTGGACCATGTCCGCCCCAATCATGCTCTCCATGCTGATGAGCGCCATCTATAATCTGGTGGACAGCATCTATGTGGCCCAGGTGAGCGAGCTGGACTTTCTGGCCCTCTCCTATGCCTATCCGGTCCAGCTGATGATGGTGGCCTTCTGCGCCGGAACCGGGGTGGGCTTCAACGCCCTGTTTGCCCAGCGCCTGGGGGCCGGGCAGAAGGAGGAGGCCAACCGGGTGGCCTGTCACGGCTTTTTGTTCTATGGGCTGTGCTGGCTGCTGTTCCTGGCCTTCGCCCTGCTGGGTGCGCCCCTCTTTTTCCGCCTGTCCACCGATAACGCGGCGGTGGCGGCGGCGGGGACCTCCTATCTGGTCATCTGCTGCGGCCTGTCCATCGGGATGTGTATGCAGTTCCTCACCGAGCGCCTGCTCCAAACCACCGGCCACCCCGCCGGCTTCATGATCGTCCAGGGCTCCGGGGCCATTCTCAACATCATTCTGGACCCAGTGTTCATCTTTGGACTGGATATGGGGGTGGTTGGGGCTGCCGCGGCCACCGTCATCGGACAGATCTCCGGGGCCTGCATCGGCTTTTTCCTGCTGTGGCGCATCCGGGGGGAGTTTTCTGTCTCCTTCCAGGGCTTCCGGCCGGACCAGGCCCTCTCCGCAGAGCTGCTCCGCATCGCCGCCCCCGCCGTGGTGATGCAGTCCCTGTCCAGCTTCATGTCCCTGGGCCTCAACCAGCTGCTCACCCGCTGGTCGGACACCGCCGTCTTTGTGCTGGGGGTCTATTTTAAGATCCAGTCCTTTGTGTTCATGCCCATCTTCGGGGTCAACAGCGGCCTGATCCCCATTCTCAGCTATAATTACGGGGCAAAGTCCGCCCCCCGCCTCTCCCAGGCGGTGCGCTTCGGGGTGCAGCTGGCTCTGTCTGCCGCCGCTGCGGGGGCTGTCCTGCTGGCCCTGGCCGCCGGCCCCCTGCTGCGGTACTGCTTCCATGCCGGTGGAGCGGCCGCCGCCATGGGGGTGCCCGCTCTGCGCATGGCCGCCCTCTCCTTCCCCATCGCCGCGGTGAGCATCATCCTGTCCGCCGCCTTTCAGTCCCTCGGGCACAGCGGGAGCTCTCTGCTGATCGCCCTGCTGCGGCAGATCCTGCTCCTGCTCCCCATCGCCGCCCTGTTCCTTTGGCTGGTCCCTGACGGCGTCTGGCTGTCCTTCCTGATCGCGGAGACGATCACCTGTGTGGCGACCCTCCTCCTCTACCGCCGGACCGTCCGCCCCCTGATCGCCGCACTGGCGGTCCCCGGTCCTTCGTCAGACTCTGCTCCTTCCTCACACTGAGCTGCTTCCATTCTCTTCCTGTGAGTGGGTCGATCACACCAATTTATTCGCTTATTTTTGTGTGATATTGGAATTGCATTTTCCGCAAAACTGTGATACTTATAGGAATGTGATCCAGTTTCAGCATGGAAAGGAGTGTCATCAGAATGGAACGAAGTTGTCCTCTGTCCCGTTTCCGCCCTCTGATCCCCGTCCACGCCATCTTTGACTTAGAATTTCTTTCCCTCTTCGTCCTCTATCTCACAGTCCGCTGGACGCCCCTGCTGGGGGACCTGCTGGCGCTCGGCTTCTTCCCCATCATCCATATTATTTGCCTCTGGGGAGAGCGCCGGTTCCTCCTTGGCGGCGGGGCTGCCGCCGTCCCGTGGGAGCGCCGGTTCCTGCTGGTCCACCTCCCCCAAGCCCTGTACAGCCTGGGGGTCTGCACCCTTCTGTTCCGCCACGGCTTCGGCCCACTGGGCCTGCTCCTTCTGGCCCTGAAGGCCGCCGCCCTGTGGTACGGCGCGGGGCACCCGCTCCAGTCCTCAGAACAGGGAGCCTAAAATTCAGAACTCAGACACCCCCGCCGCATTTTTTTTGATGCGGCGGGGGTGTCCTGCTGATAAGGTGCTTCTGTTGTCAGGCGCGGCCCAGCCGCTCCATCAGGCGGCGCCAAGGGCTCTCCTTCCGGCCGGAGTGCGTGGTATGCTGGGGGATCTGTTCGGCCTCCGCCACCGCCTCCTGCTGGAACACCTCCTGGCTGGAGCAGGGCAGGGCTCCGTTCCGCCGGGGGTGCCACAGCCCGTCCGGGCCCAGCTGGCGGGCCTTGACGTTGTCCGAGATCAGCACGTCGGTGATGTGGAACACCTTGCGCCGAAGCTCCGGGTCCAGGATGGGGCAGGCCACCTCTACCCGCCGCTCTGTGTTCCGGGTCATAAAGTCGGCGGAGGAGAGGAATAGGTCTGCGTCCTCCCCACGGCCGAAGCGGTAGATCCGGGTGTGCTCCAGATAGCGGCCCACAATGGAGAACACGGTGATGCGGTCGGTCAGGCCTGGGATCCCGGGGCGCAGGCAGCAGATCCCCCGCACGTTCATCACCACCTCCACTCCGGCCTGGGAGGCCTGGGCCAGCTTGTCGATGAGCTTCCGGTCGGTGATGGAGTTCAGCTTCAGGAAGAGATACCCCTGGTCCCCCTTGGCGATCTCCCGGTCGATGAGCTGGATGCAACGGTCCCGCAGCTGATAGGGGGAGACCAGCAGCCGCTCGTATGTTCCATCCAGGTTGGCTGTGGCCAGGTTCTGAAACAGGGCGGCGGCGTCCGCCCCCAGCTCCGGCCGGGCGGTCATCAGGCACAGGTCGGTGTACTGCCGGGCGGTCTTTTCGTTGTAGTTGCCCGTCCCCACCTGGGTGATGTGCTGGAGCCGCCCCCGCTCCCGCCGGGTGATCAGGCAGATCTTGGAGTGGACCTTGATGTCCTCCGCGCCGTAGAGGATGGTGCATCCCGCCTCCTCCATCCGCTCGGCCCACTGGATGTTGTTCTGCTCGTCAAAGCGGGCCCTCAGTTCCATCAGGACGGTGACTTCCTTTCCATTTTCGGCGGCTGCGCATAGATACTCCGCCAGCTTGGCCTTGGCGGCCAGGCGGTAAATGGTGATCTTGATGGACAGCACACAGGGGTCGGAGGCCGCCTCCCGCACCAGATGGAGGAAGGGGTCCATGGACTGGAAGGGGTAAAAGAGCAGTACGTCATGACGCAGCACCTGGGGCAGCACTTTTTCCTCCGGCCGGAGGGCCGCGGTGGGCCGGGGGGTGTAGGGCGGGAAGCACAGGGCGGCGCGGCTCTCTGGGGGCAGCTGCCCCTCCAGGGCAAAGACATAGCCCATCCGCAGCGGCGCTTTGGAGAAAAACACCTGCTCCCGGCTCAGGCTCAGCCGCCGGCACAGGGAGTCGATCCCCTTTTCGTCCCGGCTGCCCTGGACCTCCAGGCGGACCGGGGCCAGGCGGTTGCGCTTTTTGACGATCTTCCTCATGTGCTGACGGTAGTCCTCGTCCACCTCATACGCCTCGTCCTCCGGGCTGATGTCCGCATTCCGGGTCACGGAGATCACCGCCCGGCTCCGGATGGAAAAGGCCGGGAACATCCGATCTGCGTGGGCCAGCAGCACATCCTCCGTCAGGATATACCGCAGGCCCCGCTCCCGCAGGACGAAGTAGGGGGGCAGGCTCTGAGGGACGGGAATCAGGCCCAGGGCCTCCTGCCCGTCCCCCTCCAATCGGAGCATCACATTCAGGGTCTTATTGGACAGGTGGGGGAAGGGGTGGCGGGCGTCCACCACCTGGGGGGAGAGGATGGGCTGCACCTCGTCCCGGAACCAGTTCTCCACCTGCTTGCGCTCCTTGGTGTCCATCTCCTCCACCGACAGCCGGCAGATGTTGCAGGCCCGCAGCCGGCTCTCCAGCTGCTCCACCACCTTGTCCCGCTGCTTGTACAGGGGGCCCGCCGCCTTGAAAATGGCCTGGAGCTGCTGCTCCGGCGTCTGCCCGGTGCGGCTGTCGATGTGGGGCTCCTTCACCAGTGTCATGTCATAGAGTGAACCCACCCGGACCATGAAAAACTCGTCCAGGTTGCTGGTGAAGATGGCGGCGAACTTCAGCCGCTCCATCAGCGGGACGTCCTCGTCCCTGGCCTCCTCCAGGACCCGCTCGTCAAAGCGGAGCCAGGACAGCTCCCGGTCCTGGGTATAGCGGGTATCCACCATCTTCGGCATACGCTCCCCCTGCTTTCTCTTCGGTGTCCTCCGGCTGTACGGAGGTTTTATAGCTTAGTATAGCACGGTCCGCGCTGTGGGAACATACTTTTTTTGTAAAGTTCAGGTAAAATCAGCTTTGACTTTTCGGCTGTGCCCCGCGCCTCTGATCCAAGGGGCCAAAACCTGCCCCATCCATGTGTGCGCCCGCCGGCACGTTTCCCTGCCGCTTTTCCCCGGTCAAGCCCTTGCAATTCAGGGGAAACTTAGGTATAATATTACAGCTTATAGAAATTTTCTGCGGAAGCGGCAACAATAACAAGAGAGCGTGATAACTTTGAAGTACGATTTCACCGCCATTGAAAAGAAATGGCAGACCCGCTGGGCGGAGGAAAAGACCTTCGCCTGTCAGAACGGCGACACCACCAAGCCTAAGTTCTACGGCCTGGTGGAATTCCCCTACCCCTCCGCTGCCGGCCTGCACGTGGGCCATCCCCGGCCCTACACTGCCATGGATGTGATCGCCCGGAAAAAGCGGATGGACGGCTACAACGTGCTGTTCCCCATCGGCTATGACGCCTTCGGCCTGCCCACTGAGAACTTCGCCATCAAGAACCACATTCACCCCGCCAAGGTGACCAAGGACAACATCGCCAACTTCACCCGCCAGCTCCACATGCTGGGCTACTCCTTCGACTGGGACCGGGTGGTGGACACCACCGACCCCGGCTACTACAAGTGGACCCAGTGGATCTTCCTCCAGCTCTATAAGCACGGCCTGGCCTACAAGACCACTATGCCGGTGAACTGGTGCACCTCCTGTAAGTGCGTGCTGGCCAACGAGGAGGTGGTGGAGGGCGTGTGCGAGCGCTGCGGCGCCCCCGTCATCCGGAAGGAAAAGAGCCAGTGGATGCTGAAAATCACCGAGTACGCCCAGAAGCTCATCGACGGCCTGGACACCGTGGACTTCATCGACCGGGTCAAGACCCAGCAGCGCAACTGGATCGGCCGCTCCACCGGCGCCGAGGTGGTATTCAAGGCCACCACCGGCGAGGACATCAAGGTCTTTACCACCCGGCCCGACACCCTGTTCGGTGCGACTTACATGGTCCTCTCCCCGGAGCACGCCCTGGTGAGGGGCTGGCTGGAGAGCGGCAAGCTGAAGAACGTGGACGAGGTCGTGTCCTATCAGAAGGCGGCGGCTTCCAAGTCTGACCTGGAGCGCACCGAGCTGAACAAGGAAAAGACCGGCGTGGAGCTGGACGGCGTCCGGGGCGTCAACCCGGTCAACGGCAAGGCGATCCCCATCTTCATCTCCGACTACGTCCTGTCCACCTACGGCACCGGCGCCATCATGGCCGTCCCCGCCCACGACGACCGCGACTGGGAGTTCGCCAAGAAGTTCGGCTGCGAGATCATCGAGGTGGTCTCCGGTGGTGAGGATGTGCAGAAGGCCGCCTTCACCGCCAAGGATGACACTGGCATCATGGTCAACTCCGACTTCCTCAACGGCAAGACCGTGAAGGACGCCATCCCCGCCATGATCCAGTGGCTGGAGGAGAAGGGCATCGGCGCGGCCAAGGTCAACTACAAGCTGCGCGACTGGGTCTTCTCCCGCCAGCGGTACTGGGGCGAGCCCATCCCCATGATCTGGTGCGAAAAGTGCGGCTGGCAGCCCGTACCGGAGGATCAGCTGCCCCTGCTGCTGCCCGAGGTGGAGTGCTATGAGCCCACCGACGACGGCGAGTCCCCCCTGAGCAAGATGACCGACTGGGTGAACACCACCTGCCCCTGCTGCGGCGGCCCGGCCAAGCGCGAGACCGACACCATGCCCCAGTGGGCCGGTTCCAGCTGGTACTATCTGCGCTATATGGACCCCCACAACGAGAAAGCCCTGGCCTCCAGAGAGGCCCTGGACTACTGGAGCCCCGTGGACTGGTACAACGGCGGCATGGAGCACACCACCCTGCACCTGCTTTACTCCCGCTTCTGGAACAACTTCCTCCACGACATTGGCGTCATCCCCTGTGCTGAGCCCTATGCCAAGCGCACCAGCCATGGCATGATCCTGGGCAAGAACCCTCACTATGTGGGCAACGTGGAGACCGAGGAGGAGAAGCAGGCTCTCATTGAAAAGTACGGCAATCAGGCCCTGCGTCCCTCCGTCAAGATGTCTAAGTCCCTGGGCAATGTGGTCAACCCTGACGACGTGATTCGGGATTACGGCGCGGACACCATGCGGCTGTATATCATGTTCATCGGCGACTTTGAAAAGGCCGCCGTCTGGTCCGATGACTCCGTCCGGGCTGCAAGCGCTTCCTTGACCGGGTCTGGAACCTACGCCGAGCAGCACACCGGCGAGAGGCGTATCCGAGGCCAATGAAGCTGCCGTCCAAGGCCATCAAGAAGGTGTCCGAGGACATCGAGGCCATGAAGTTCAACACCGCTATCGCTGCCCTGATGTCCCTGGTCAACGACTTCTACGCCAATGGCGCCAGCCGGGGCGACATGAAGGCCCTGCTGCTGATGCTCTCCCCCTTCGCCCCCCATATGTGTGAGGAGCTGTGGGAGATGGCCGGCTACAGTGGTCAGGTATGTCTCCAGGCCTGGCCTGAGTAAGTGACGAGAGCAAAATCAGGCCGCCACGACCCAGATGGCCGTCCAGGTGTCCGGCGAAAGCGTTGGCTGGCGAGGCAAGGGAGTTGGTGAAGTCCATCGTGGTCAAGGGTGCTGGTCAGCCTGATCTTCAAGCCCAAGGCATAAGCCTGCCCGCTCCACGGTCACAAAAAATTCAAATTTTTCGACCAAAGAAGAACTTGACATTTGACTTGATTTCAAATATAATGGTTCTGTTAAAGCCATATAAATGGCCCTTTCGCAGCAGGGGACGCCCCGCCGCGCCGGAGGGAGGGAAATATAAATGTCGGAAGTCCGTGTCAGAGAAAACGAGTCTTTGGAGAGCGCTCTGAAGCGTTTCAAGCGCAGCTGTGCCAAGTCTGGTGTGCTGGCCGAGGTTCGCAAGCGTGAGCACTACGAGAGCCCCAGCGTCAAGCGCCGCAAGAAGTCTGAGGCCGCCGCAAGAACCGCAAAGTGAAGTATTACTAAGCCCATGAATCGCCGCAGCACTGATGTGCTGCGGCGTTTTCTGTGCTCTGTTCGGTCCAAACTGTGGCCCTGTCTGTTTTTGGTGACTCCCGTCCCGACCATACTTTTCTGCCAATCGGGACGGCGGAAAGGAAGTGAAAAAATTTAATTTTCTTGTTGACAAATCGCGATCTGTCTGGTAATATATATCTTGCGCTGAGGCGAGATAGAAAAGCGCACAAAATATTCGGGGGTATAGCTCAGCTGGGAGCGCAAGCAACCGGGTGTGCTCCCCCGCAACGGAGAGTAAAGTCAAAAAATTGAATAGCTCAGAAATCCAGCAAAATCAAGGGTTTCTGGCAACATGGGTATAGCTCAGCTGGAGCGCAAGCAACCGGTGTGCTCCCCCAACGGAGTAAAGTCAAAATTGAATAGCCAGAAATCCAGCAAAATCAAGGGTTTCTGGCAACATGGGGTATAGCTCAGCTGGGAGAGCGCTTGAATGGCATTCAGAGGTCAGCGGTTCGATCCCGCTTATTCATCCAGTAACAATGACTCACACAGACCAAATGTGGAGTCATTGTTCTATCCATACGAAAACACAAAGAGGACGGACACCTGATTCCCTGGAGAAAAATATAGCTATTGAAGCGGAGATTCGATGATAAATTTCCGCTTTTGTTGTCAACCCACAGATAAAAGAAATAGTGTTAAGGCCAAGCTGTTTTGTCCAGAAATAGCCGGTCTGTTTTGTCGCATAGCCGGATTGTTTTGTCACGACAGCCGAGCTAATCTGTCGTTGAAGCCGGTCTGTTTTGGCATCGCTATATCATAAAGAGAGGTGCCGTTCTTGGTAGAACGGCACCTCTCTCAACTTGAGACTATTGGAATTGATACAGCATAACAGCATTGATATTTTGGTTGTCGCTGCTGTACATGATGGGACGATATTCACCTTCTGGAAGGGAACTCAGATCGAGCGTTCCTGTAAGAGCACCACCAACGGCAGATAGGGTATACACCTCTTCAGACACCTCATCGATAAATCCAATATAGATTGTTCTGGAAGCAGAGGCCCAAGTGCAATGAACGGCCATTGCCTTTGTTTTTTCATTGGGCAACAGAATGGTATCGTCTGCTTTGAATATTGAGATTCATCAATATTGACGCACACAAGTTCTCCTTTGGCGTACTCTCAGAGAATTCCACAGGCTCATCTACAAAGTATTCACTTAAATCCACCACATCAGCAAATGGAAGAACAGAAGCCGGAGGAACGATGGCATCGCTGTCATCCTTGTCTGGAACCTCCGATACAGAATCCTTAGTAGAACAAGCAGCTAACATGGCAACCACCACGATTGCTAACAATAGCCCTAATCCTCGATGAATTCCCTTTTTCATGGTTATTTTACCTCGTACTGCATAGCTCCGGTGATGCTCTTACTTCCGCCATTCACAATGCAAACCTTATAATCTCCATCTGGAACACCACTGGAGTTGACTCTCTTGCTGTTAATATCTCCACCTTCATAGGTAACAGTGTATGTTACCCGGGTGTCCACATTATACCAGCCGATTTTACATCCTGAGAAGAGGGACTCCATGTGCAGGAGTTGATAGTAAGTACAGCATCTTCACCAGAAATGTAGTATGTTTCGCTGGAAGTCTTTCTGGAACCGGAACCCAAAGAGGTGAACGAAAGAGACAGGCCTCGACTTCGGCACGATATTGGTTTCCGTGGCTACCGGTTCATACGGGACTTCTTCAACAGCAAAAGCCGTGCAGGACAAAGAGAACACCATTGCGAGAGCTAACACAGCCGACAGGACTTTCTTCATGGTACTTTCCTCCTTTCTTGGAACCGTTGATACTTGTTAGGTAGCTACCATCTTCATTATACTGAATAATTTCGTATATGGCAACCTAAATTTTGTGTTTTGCATATATTTTTCGGTTTTGCTTTTGTTTTAGTTGGATATGCTATTATTATGACAGCTCAAAAAATGAGGCAAGAGGAAGCAATGAGTCCAATCACTGGAAACAAGCACATTTCCAATAATTACAACGACTCAATGCCCCTCACAAACCATGATTAGTATAGCACAGTATGAATTGTCCTGCAACGGGGACACTACCAAAATTTTAAGCAAAGAGAGCAGCCTATGTCCAATCTGTGGAGGAGCACTTAAAGTTCATGGAACCTGTACGCGGAAAGTCCGATATGGAGACTGCATACACAAATACCATCTCAGAGTATTAAAGTGCCAGTGCTGTGGAAAACACACAGAGAGTTACCGGATAGCCTCATTCCATATAAGCGATATGGAGTGGAAGCATTCTGTGAGATTGCCGAATCTACAGAAGCCCGACATACCTGTGAAACATCTACCTGGCTGCGCATCCGATCCTGGCTTGCGTGGTTCATCTGTTATGCCCAAAATATTGCAACCGGATTGATTGCAGCCAACCTCCTTCCGATGACATTTCACCCCGGCTACACTCTGCGCCAGCAGACGGTGCATTTTGTCCGGCTGGTAGCAAACAGCGGAAATTGGATACAGCACCGTTCCGCCATGACAATGGATTTTCCTCCGGCTATACTGGTGTCATGCCAATAAAACAGGAGGCGATTCCAGCATGGAAATGAAAAACAGGAAGCTCGCCGCAGAGATTGCAGAGGAGCGAATGTCTATGATTGCACCGCTGCTGTCCCAAAACATGGATAGCAGACGGGTGGAACAGCTACGACAGGAGATATGCGAACGAAACCAGATTTCCCAACGAACTCTGGAACGGTATCTCTGCGCATATTTGAATGGAGGTTTTGAAGCACTGAAACCGCAGAGCAGGAGCAGCCAAAGTAACTACAAAATTCCACAAGAGCTACTGGATGAGGCAATCCAGCTACGCAGGGAACTTCCCAGCAGGAGCATCCCTACAATTATTAAAATCCTGGAGTTGGAGAAGAAGGCTCCTCCCGGATTTCTGAAGCGAACCACATTGCAGGATGCTTTGAGCCGTGCAGGGTATTCCACCGCAATGATGAAGCTTTACAATGACAAAGGGTACGCTTCCCAACGATTTCAACGGCTGCACCGGCATGACCTGTGGCAAGGAGATATTAAATATGGACTTGTGCTCAATCTTGGCGGTGTACAGACACAGACCTACTTCTCCTGCCTGATTGACGATGCTACCAGATACATTCTCCACGGTGAGTTTTACGGGACGATGGAGCAAGGTATTGTAGAAGACACCCTGCAAAAAGCCATGCTGAAATTTGGGCTTCCACGGAGACTCTATTTTGACAATGGGACGCAGTACCGAACACGCTGGATGAAGCGCGCCTGCGATTTGCTTGGTATCCGGCTGATCTATGCAAAGCCCAGAAATCCACAGGGCAAAGGCAAACAGGAGCGATTTAACCAAACGATGGATGCTTTTTTAGCAGAGGTAAGTCTACATCCACCAGAGAGCCTGCAAGAATTGAACACAAAATTCCAAGCATGGCTACATGAATGTTACCACTCCAAACCGCATAGTGCTCTTGGCACAACGCCAGAAATTGCATTTAAGTCCGATTCCATGCCTCCACGATTTGTGGACAAGGCTCTGATGGCACGAGCATTTTTGCATTGTGAATCCCGTAAGGCCGACAAGAGTGGTGTAATTAGTTTTGGCGGAAAACGATATGACCTTGGCATTGCTTTTGCCGGCAAGCAGGTTGATGTAGTCTATGACCCAATCTGTACAGAGATCCTTACGATTGAGACACCAGACCATGAGCCGTTTCAAGTGCGGCAGATTGTAGTTGGCGAAAAAGTTGCACCGAAGCCAAAACGAAAGAGATTGAGCGTATTCCCGTTGACCATTCCCGTCTATTGGATGCCATAACGGAACCATACCAAGACAAGCAGCGCAGGAGGGCGATTTCCTACACCACAGAAATTGAAAAGGGGTGACAAGCATGTACGAGGAATTTTTTGAAATGACACATACCCCTTTTGTACGGGGCATTCCTGTTGACAATCTCTATGAAGACCAGGATACCGAAGAAGTCTATAACCGTCTGCTCTATGCTGCCAGCCGCCAGCTTTTTGCTCTTGTGGTTGGGGATGCGGGCACGGGAAGACAACGGCTCTGCGCCGCCTGAAAAGCGTCTTAGATGGGCAAGATTACACCGTACTCTACCTTTCTGAATCTAAACTTACCCCGAGACACTTCTACAACGGTCTTCTGGAGCAGCTGGGGTGTGAAACACGGTTCTACCGAGGTGACGCAAGGAATCTACTGCACCACGAAATTGAAATTATGCGTGGAGTTGGACACCGAAAACTGGTTGTGATTGTGGATGAAGGGCATCTACTCTCTAAGGAAATGCTGGAGGAAATCCGCTTCTTACTCAACTACAAAATGGATTCTGAAAATCCCCTCGCACTCATTTTGGCTGGCCAGACGGAGCTATGGGAGAAACTACGGCTGCAAGCGTACAGAGCGATCCTCCACAGGGTTGATATTCAGTGCTTTCTGATGCCTTACGAATACGCTCAGACGAAAGCCTATATTGAGAAGCAACTGACCTATGCTGGACACCCCAACGCAATCTTCTCTGAGGACGCCATGAAAGCAGTCCACTCTTTCTCATCCGGCATCCCGAGACTGATTAACCGGGCCTGTACCCAGTCTCTTGTCTACGCATACCAAAACCGCCGGGCCATTATTGATGACCGGATGGTACAACTCGTCCTGGAGGGCGAGGTTTCTTGAATACCGGAAAGAAGGGGATGGCTGGAGCCATCCCCTTCTCTTATGCGACAAAACGCACCGGCGCCGGACAATGATGTCCGGCGATGACCGACAAAACAGCCCGTCTATTTCACGACAGAACAGGCCGTCTGCGACAGTTCACCATTGACGGTCGCCGCTTTTCTAACATGGCCGGTTTTTATGACGAGGTGGAGCAGGTGTTCATCTGTGGCTTGGATTGGAAGATCGGTCGGAACCTGAACGCTTTCAACGATATTCTTCGGGGCGGTTTTGGGCGGCATGAGTATGGACAACCCATCCACATCCAGTGGCTGGCCTATGAAAAAAGCGTCCGTAATCTCGGAAAAGAGACGATGGACACCATTGTGGAAATCATTTTGGATACAGACCATTCCGGGCACGACTGTACCCTGGAACGGCTTTGACCAAGCAGAAAAGGAGGCAAACACTATGGGACTTGACATCTACGCCGGGACGCTGACCCGGTACTATTCTCACAACTGGAAAACCGTTGTTCAGCAGTGGGCGGAGGAAAACGGATATTCCTTCAACCGCATCACCCCGGATGGGGAACCCGCCGACGACGAGGAATTGTCCCCGACCGATGTTCAGGCGGCGGTGGAGAACTGGCGGGATCAGATTCTGGCCGCCATTTCTCAGCCGGACCAGCCCCCCTACGCCCCCTGGCCGGAGAATAATGAGAAGCCCTATTACACGGACAAGCCGGATTGGGATGCCTTCGGCGCTATGCTGCTGGTGGCCGCCTGTCGTACATACGAGGAACCGGTGCCTCCCACCGTGGAGAAGGACTGGATCTTCGGGGAGCATCCCTTGATTGCCCGCCTTGCATCGGACGAGGAGCGGGTGTGGTCCCTGTTTCGGGGCGTGACTTGGTGGCTTCCCCTCACCGACAGCTTTCTGTTCCAAGGCCCTCTGCCCACCGATGACACCGTCGCTATCGCCACCTTGGGCGGACTGCGGAAGGAGCTGGAAAGGCTGAACCAGCTGGCATGGCAGGCCGATGAGGATACCATCCTTGGCTGGGCAGACACGGAGGGATACCCGGTAGACGGAACCGTAGACTCAGATGGACAGTATAGCAAGGCAGACATCCCGGAACACACCCAGTATGACACCCAATCTCTTGCCAAGTTCGCCTTCTCCATGTTCTGGCGGGCCATGCGGTTTGCCGAGGAACAGCAGGTGCCCATCCTGCTTGATTATTAAGGAGGATTCGTCAGGAGGTGGAGACCGTGGAGCAAAAACGCCCGGCAGATATATTTCAGGAGTTTCTGGACTACCTATGGAACGGCCTGGGGCTGGAGGAAAAGGGCTGGAAGCGGCTGAAAAAAGGCGACTTCAAAAAGAAAATGAAAAACGGCCTGACCTATCAGGTCTGGTTTGACCGGAGCCGCTACAACTACATAGACTACGAAATCGGCTATGGAAATGTGGAGGTGGGCTTCAGCTGTATCATTAAGCAGGGAGATGATCGGCTCTACTCTTTCAAAATAGAACCGACAACAGGCGGTTCATTCTTTCGGATGCTGACAGAGGACCTGCGGCTGAACACCAGGTTGCTGGACACCTTTCTGCCCCTGATCAAAGCTCACTACCTCGACTTTATCGACCGCTTTGAGGTGGACCCAGCAGAGGCGCTCCAGCCGGTCTGTGCCCCCTTTATCCAGCCGGGGGATTACAGCTGGTGCATCCATGTGCGGGAACAGATGGTGGAACGGTACGGAACAGCGGAACAGCTGGAGGAGTACCGCCGTCAGGCGGAATTGCTCGGAACGCCGGAGCACAAGGCAAAGAACTGGATGGGTTCGATGTTGTTCCACCTCTCCCACGCCAATGATGTGGATCATGCCTGGGCCTCAAGCCTCACCAAAGAGGAACTGGACCAGGTGGTGGAACCCTTTGTGCAGGCCAAGCGGCAGACAGGACAGTGGACTCAGGAGGATGAGGCGGGTTATCAGCTCTACCAGCAGGAAACAGATCCGAAGAAACGCACCTTTCGGGTATGGTATCTCATTGCCAAGCCTCCCCGGGGCCTGCCGAAAGAGTTTGTCCAGAAAGAGTTGGAGTTCCGGTGGAAGCTGTTCCCGGAGAAGAAGGAGGAAACCAAATGAGCAATCAACTTTTCCAGCAAAACCTGGATGATAAAAAGGGTCCCCAGCCCGGAGGCCCCTATCTCATTCAGATTTTGTTTAAAGAACCGGTGGACATGCCGGACAAAGAAACCATGACCGCTG